>Ga0256829_1000914_pt1 | contig 26149 bp, 23 predicted proteins | sample 131447metaG_FD_185979 | JGI IMG/M metagenome (GOLD analysis project Ga0256829, IMG submission 185979) | Hydrothermal vent microbial communities from Lau Basin, Pacific Ocean - 131-447 | ecosystem: Environmental > Aquatic > Marine > Hydrothermal vents | place: Pacific Ocean: Lau Basin | collected... | reverse complement strand
TACTAATTGGTGGGGCATTGGGCAATGTCTATGACAGGTTCATACATGAAGGTGTAGTTGATTATATAGCGTGGCACTGTGGTTTTAACTGGGCAGTGTTTAACTTTGCTGATATAGCCATAGATATAGCGGTTTTGTGGGTGGCTATAGTGTTATATTTTTTTCCTGAAGTATCTGAAGAGAAATGAGACAGTTTTTTGTTTACTTCTGCTTGATAGTATTTGTAGAAGCAGGGGTTAGTAGCGTAAATATTATGCCTATGTTTGAGAAAAATCCCTTTATGCTTATCAATATACTTGACCAAAAGCAACTTTCATTTTCTAAGATAAATAAACTTGCATTCTCGGAAATATCTGACGTGGCATATGACGCAAAGACAGAGACTTTATATTTAGTAGGAGACGAGGGTATTTTATATAAATTTAATGCACACTTTTCAAATACTGTTGATATGCTTATCCCTGTGTCGGCAACAACACTAAAGAAAAAGAACGGTAAACGTTTTAAAAAGTGGAAACGCGATAGTGAGGGCATGGCACTAGACGGTAGAGGACGACTACTCATCTCTTTTGAAGGCAGGGCAAAAATAGCGTGGTTTCATAAAAATGGTCAAAAAGTAGGTACTCTTATACGTAAATATTCTTTACCCTCACTACTTAGAAAAACAAAAAACTACCGAAGCAAAAATAAATCTTTAGAGTCTGTGACATGGCATAAAAAGTATGGCATATTAACCGCTACAGAGTGGCCACTAAAAAGAGATAATAAAAAGAAACATACCATATACGCTTTGTCTGGCAAGAAGTGGTCTTTTAAAGCTGAACCCGAAGGCAATAGTGCAGTTGTTGCCATGGAAGTAATGGACGATGGTAATGTACTTGTGCTAGAGCGTTCATATACAGGTTTGCTACACCCTTTTGTAGTGACGTTAAAAAAGGTATTTTTAAACCAATGCAAAACACGATACAAACATAAAAATATGTGTAAAACTAAAGTTCTAGCCAAAATGAACAACCATGCAGGTTGGAATATAGATAATTTTGAAGGTTTAGCAAGGGTAGGGAAAAACCGTTATGTTATAGTAAGTGATGATAATAAAAACTTTTTTCAACGTACCCTATTGCTATATTTTGAGGTGATAGATGAATAACATCAGTGAAAAAATAGGCTACTTTTTTCTTGTATCTCTTTTAGTAGGCATGATATTCTTTGGATTAAAAGCATATACTAATGCTGTGATATTTGAAAAGGCTACAACAAACTTAGTATCACATCAAGGAGCAAAAGAACAAGCACAGTTGAGTTTAGAAACATTTGCAAAAAGCATATTGGGAGAATTGGTAAACAGTGATAGAAATGACACAATATCCAAACTAAAAGAAAATCAACAAGAAGCCATGAAAGAAGCACAATCCTATACTCGTTACACCATGTATCTCCTTTGTGCTTTGATGCTTTCATACTTTTATGTTTCTTTACGGACTTTTACTTTTTTTGGAGCATTAGCTACTCTAGTGAGTCTTATTTTAGGGCTTATAACGCCTATATTGATGGTGACCATACATAAAGAGTTGGAGTATGTAGGAGATGTGGTGCTATCTTTTGAGTCAAAAGGCATAATTGGTTCTATAGAAAAACTTTTTTCCAATGGTGATGTTATTGTGGCATTGGTAATCTTGATTTTTTCAGTCATTGTGCCTGTGCTGAAAGTACTTTCTTTGCTTTTTGTTTCCATCTTTACGCAGTTTGATTTTGCACATAAGGTTATTAAATTTTTTAAACTCATAGGTAAATGGTCAATGGTAGATGTGTTTGTAGTGGCTGTTTTCCTTGTTTATCTCACTGCAAACAAAGCAGAAGTAAGTCGTGCAGAAGTTGAGGTAGGACTTTATTTCTTTTTGGCTTATGTCGTATCATCTATGATTTTGTCGTTAAGTGCCGATAAGATGCTAAGTGAAATTCCTAAACCAAAATTAAGTAAATGAGAGTAAAATACTCTTAATTACAATCATTAAGGATAATATATGACACCTAGTATACCACAGCCAGCATTTTACATCTTTAAATGCCAGCAGTCTGCACCTCCAGGAATGCCAAAGCCATCATGTGTAAAAGCAGACAATCCAGAGTCTCAACAACTTTTTCAGCACCTTGCACAGTCATTGATGCAAAAAGGTATCATAGGAACTGTAACACCTATACAAACAGGTTGTCTTAACCGTTGTCAGCAAGGTCCAGTAATGCTTGTAGAACCAGGGCATACCATGTATGTTGGTTTAACAAAAGAGAAGATAGATAGAATTATAGATGAGCATATCATCGGTGGAAATGTTGTGTCTGAATTTGTTATACCAGATGAAGTGTGGGGAGAGCCTATATCTCCTGCTTCTGTAGCACGATAGTATTATCTTTATTTGGTGCTGTTTAAGCCTCACCAAACTCCTTGTCTCACCTATAATATAAATATAGGTGGGATTTTGCTATAATCCCAAACAATTACTGTAAAAAGTAGATTTACAATATAGGAATGATTATGAATATCACTATGCTTTATTCTAAATTACATAGAGCTACTGTTACCGATGCCAACCTAAACTATGTAGGCTCAATTACGATAGACCAAAATTTACTTGATGCTGCTGATATGCGTGTAGGGCAGAAGATTGATATTGTCAATATCAATAATGGTGAACGTTTTTCAACATATATCATATCTGGAGAACGCGGAGAAGGCGACATTTGTCTAAATGGTGCAGCAGCACGAAAAGTACATAAGGGTGATAAGATTATTATTATCGCGTATGCAAGTATGGACACAAAAGAGGCAGATAAATACAAACCTAAAATAGTGATACTTGATGATAATAACGCGATAGAACAAGAATTTGAAGGGCTTGAATAGTTATGTTTGAAGGTTTTGATATGGGCAAAATGTCCGAAATGATGTCTCAAATGCAAGATAAAGCAAAAGAGATACAAGAGCAAGCTAAAAATGTACAGTTTACCGCTAAGGCTGGTGGTGGATTGGTAGAGCTTACTATAAATGGCATGAATGAAGTAATCGATTTAAACATAGATGATACTCTTATGGACGATAAATCGTACCTGCAAATACTTCTTATTTCTGCGATGAATGATGCCAATAAAATGGCAGAAGAAAATAAAAAATCTCAAGCTATGGGAGCTATGGGCAGTATGAACCCATTTTCTAACAAATAAGAGCTTTTTTGTCTTATTTAAAGAGTTTGTAAATGCTTTAGTGTCATATTGATATAAAAGGACAAGCCATGAACCCACTAACACAAGCTATAGAAAATGACTCTATCGCAAAAGTAAAATCTCTCATTAAAGATGGCATAGATGTGAATAAACCTATACTCATAGGCGAAGAGTATGACTTAGATGATTATGATGAAATTTCACCATTTTTTTATGCTATACGAAAACGTGCCTCTTTGGAATTGATAGAGCTTTTATTGGCAAATGGTATTGAGCTTATGGAAACAGACTCTGATGGTGTATCTGCTTTAGATATGGCTATTAAGTTTAGACGCAAAGATGTAATACGATTTTGCATAGACAAAGGGTTTGACCTAAACACAACAAAACGTAAGTCTGGCATAACTCCTGTTATGTTAGCAGCATGCTTTTCAGATTTAGAGATGATGCAGATGCTACTTGACGCAAATGGTAGTTTAAACGCAGTAGATAAAGCAGGTATGTCTCCTAAAGACTATGCCAAAAAACTCGGACAGAAAAAAATGATAGATTTTTTAAATGAAAAAGGTGCCAAACACAATATGTACCCAGAAGAGGCATAAATTTAACCTACTACATATCTTGTAATAAATATGTAACCAAATTTTTCTATACTTCCAATATATTAAAACAAGGAAGATAGAAAATGAAAAAAATCATTCTCTCAACGGTATCTATTACAATGCTAGCACTTACTTCGGCAAGTGCAGATATAGACAAAAAGCAAGAAGATAAAATAGCATCTCTTGAAAAAAAAGTAGAAGTTTTAGAAAAAATATATATAAAAGCAACGCCTGTATTTGCCAAATCATCAAAATTGAAGTTTTCAGGTAAGCACTATATAGGTTTCGTTAATCAACAACAAAAAGATACAGCAAAAGGAACAAGTTTTAGCGATAATTACTTTGAAACTAGAAGAAATTATTTTCAAGTCAAAGGGTACTTTTTTGATGACCCAAAATCATATATGAGAATTACACTAGATACTGCACAACTTACAAATGGTAACTGGGAAATGAGACTAAAATATGCATACTTGTATATTGATAATGTTCTTCCATATACTGGTGTTGAGTTTGGTCAAGCACATAGACCTTGGATTGACTACGAAGAGCATCATGGTTGGTTATATCGTTCTATATCTAAAACATTTGTTGAAAAAAAACAAGATGCAGACTTCAGTAATTCGGCAGACCTTGGTATAAACTTTAAAACTAAAACAGACTACTTCTCTTCCGAGATTGGACTATTTAACGGTGAAGGTTATCATGGTGTACTTGACAAGGACAAAAACAATGGTCTAAGCTTTGAGTGGAGACTAACCGCAAATCTTTTAGGCACAGGTAAAAAGCATGTGCATGCAAGACATGATACTTATGCAGACATTTCATTCTATGGACAATACAATAAAAATTTGACTAAAAAAGGAGCCTTAAACCCTTCCAATGGTTTGTTTGAAGGAGACTTTATTTGGTATGGGCTTAATGCAGTATATAATCAGCCAGAGTTTTTGATTGCCACTAATTATTTAAAATCAACAAAAGCTGCTGATAAATTTAAAGGTAAAGGTTGGTCTGTAAACGGTGAGTTCAGATTAAGTACATTTGATGATAGGTTAGAAAAATGGAATGTTATTGGTAGATACGACAAGTGGCAACTTGATGCATTTAGTGATCCTAGAACTAATATCATAGGAGGCGTTGCATACAAATGGAATAAAAATGTTGAATTTATAGGAAACTACTCTGGAGAAGACGACCCAAGAAATAAAATTAAAAGTGACAAGGTAATGTTTACGGCAGAGGTGAATTGGTAAAGTCCTATTTCGTGTGGTGCAAAGTGGCATACTTATATGCTTCTTTCCCATATGATTTTTCATCAATATAATTTATATCTAACTTAAATAAATGTAATCAATTCGTAACCAAATTTTTCTATACTTCCAATATATTAAAACAAGGAAGATAGAAAATGAAAAAAATTATATTATCAACAGTAGTAGCAATGGTATCTGTAAATGCTTCAGACATTAAACATCCACATGAACGAATAGAAGAGTTTAAACAAATATCTTCAGAAACTAAAACAGTAGCGATAGAGAAAAGTATACTTGATAGAATTCACTTAAAGGGTGACTTGAGGTTGAGGTATGAAAGCATAGAAAGAGATGACACTACTAATAAATATAGAAACAGGTATCGTTTAAGACTAGGTTCAGCCATTGACCTTACAGACAATCTTCACTTCGAGGCTGGTATGAGAAGTGGTTATGCAAACCCTACTTCAGGAAACCAAACATTTAGCACTAGTAAACCTGTAAGTGATTATTTCCTTCAGTCTCTTAGATTTAATGTTTTAAGCCTGTCTTATAAATTAGATGATGCTTTGGTAAAAATAGGTAGACAGCCATATATGATGTATAGACCCATAAAATCACAACTTGTTTGGGACAATGATGTTTCTATGAATGGAATAAACTATCAATATAAAGACAAAACAAAGATGATTACATTGGGGATAAACAGACCAACACTAGAAGAGAAATCTCAAGCAAAAAACAATGTTAATCTTTTTGTAGCACAGTATATGCAAAGAACACACTTAGACTCAACAAAACTTAATTTGGGTGCTGGTCTCTACTACTATGATGGTCTAAAAGGAAATACGGAACTTTTCGGTAGTAGCAAAGGAAATACAGTATCTGGCGGAAAATATACTAATGATTACCATATTTTACAAGGGTTTGGAGAGCTACAATTTGGCGACGTAATGGGAAAACCATTGAAAGTGGCATTATCTGTTGCATACAACTTTGCCGCAACTAAAAATAACTTTGGATACGATGTAGCATTGCAACTAGGAAAAGCTAAACATGTTGGTGACTGGCAAGTAAAATACTCCTATACAGATATTCAAGAAGATGCAGTATTTGGTGCGTATTGTGATTCTGATAATTTTGGTGGCGGTACCGCAGCAAAAGGTCATGCTATTAGAACAAAATATAAAATGGACAAGAAATTATATCTTGCAGGTAGCTTCTTTTTTAACACATACTACGAAAGTAAAAGTAAAATATCTGGAACGACACCAAAGTATGAACGCGTGCAGTTGGATTGTATTGTGAAATTTTAAACATATCTATGATGTTTGTCAAACTATGATATACTTTTCAAAAGCAAAATAAATTATGTTTTTGTATAAAGTTATGATAGGGATTAAATGGCAAGTGAAGCAAAAGTAGGTATTTTAGAACTTGTTATAAAAAACTTTAATAGAGTTATTGAGGAAGATAAAAAAAATATTTTTTATCTTATGTATTACTCTATTTTAGAGGCATTTCTTCTTATGGTGAGTCCTCTGGCCTCTGCCATAATCATCAACTCCGTTTTGGCACACGCTACACTTTCTATTGGCGTATTGAGCTTTATCGTTATTACTATATTTTCTGGCATTACAATTTTACAGGTTTTAAAGCAGTACATTATAGAAAAATTTGAGCAGAAAATTTTTGTTCAACATTCAATTCAGCTTGCAGAAGCATCTGTAAGATTAAAATTATTTGAAGCAGACAATACCATAAATAAATATATGAATTATTTTTTTGATGTTATTTCTCTGCAAAAACTTATCCCCGTTTTGATATTAAATAGTGCATCTCTTGTTGTAAAATTAATAGTTAGTTTGTTGTTTTTATTTATATTTGATATTAATCTATTTTTATTGGGAATCTTTTTTATTGTTCTGTTCGTAGTGGTTGTTCTATTGTTGGGTAAAAATGGTATGTTATTTGCCATAGAACGTTCAGATGCAAAGCACGAAACAATTTATTTTTTACAAAACATTCATCAAAATGAAAATGAAAATGAAAATATTTTTCAAAAGCTTGACGAACTTTTGATAGCCTTTGTAGAGGCACGAAAAAAAATGTTTCTTGTTGTCGTTAGACAATTTGGTTTGACGTTTTTTATGGAAGGGCTTATTTTAAGCTTATTTTTTATTCTAGGCGGATATTTGGTTTTTGAAGGAAAGATGCCTATTGGTGAATTTGTTGCTTCAGAAATTATTATAGTCTCGGTTACTTACGCTATGCGTGATTTCATGAAGCAAATAGATTATATATATGAAGTTGCTGAAGGGTCTTATAAAATCAATAAACTTTCTAAGAAATTGGAATACGATAATGCATGATTTTAAGGTATTAAATCATTTAAAATTGCATCCCTTTGTAGGGCGAAATATATTGATTACATCTATTTTTTTTGGAGTTATTTTTTTGTTATTGTTCTTGCCGTGGCAACAGACAGTAAAAGGTTTAGGTAGTGTAACAGCATTAAACCCCATGGAGCGTAATTATAAAATAGTGGCGACTATTGATGGTTTCATAGACTCAATTAACGTACAAGAAAATCAATTTGTAAAAAAAGGAGATAAGCTTTTTAGCATGAAAGATTTAGACAGTGGCTATGAAAAAAGATTGTCTAGTATTATTCATGAGTATAAAAAAACTTTAATCAATACAAAAGAGAGTCATATAAATGTAAAAGACAATCTAAAACAACAAAAAAATATTATAAAAATTGGTATAGAAGTCTACAACACTAAACTTGTTCAGTTTCAAAATAGGCTTAAAGCATTTCGTCAACAACAAAAAGCACTGACAAACCAATATAATATCGAAGAAAAAAATTATCATAGAGCAAAAAGGCTCTTTGATGAAGGAATAGAATCTCAAAGAGGTTTGGAGCTTAAGAAGTTTAGCATGTTAAAAACTCAAGCTAGTGTGAAAAAGATTACTGTAGATATAGAAAATATTCATAATGATGTGCAGATTATAAAAAAAGAGAAAATACGCTTTATTAATGAGTCTGGCTTAAAAATAAATGACATTCAAAACAAGCTATTGACTGTAAAAAGCAGTATAAATGGACTACGACGTTCAATATCTAAAAGTTCTGCAACATTCTCTCGATATTCAAGCAAAGATATAGTTGCTAAAAGCGATGGTCACGTAATGCGTATCTATCAAGTAGATAAAAATAGATTTTTGAAAAAAGGAGCAGAGGTAATGTACTTTTCTCCAAAAGTTCATCAAAGAGCTATTTTACTTAAAGTGCCTATTTTTAATATGCCTTTAATTAAAAAAGGTCTAAAAACTCGCATTATGTTTTACGGGTGGCCTTCATTACAAATTTCTGGGTGGCCAAAAATTTCACATGGAACCTATGGAGGTGTGATAAAAAGCATAGAGCAAAGTTCTCATGAAAAAGGACTGTACTATGCAGTAGTAGTGGAGGATAAAGAAGATGAACCATGGCCTAGTGAAGAGAATTTGAGAATAGGTACAGAAACAAGTGTATGGGTAAGATTGCAAGTTGTTCCCATTTGGTATGAACTTTGGAGACTTCTTGCCACACAGCCACCTAAAATGGTTAATCTTTCGGATAATACTCAATGAGAATTTTCATATGGTTGGTATTTGGTATTTGTTTTTTGTATTCGAAAGATACACTGTCGCTTAGGCATGTATATCATTATCTAAATAAAAATAATCCATTCTACTATCAAGCAATTGGTGAAAAATATATAGCAAAAGGACGAGAGCATTTTAATGAAGGCTCTTTAGATACCCAGTTAAATGCACTATATGACGATAAAAATTATCCTACCACGACTGGTGCCTATGAAGAATTAAATTTACTTAAACCTTTAAAAAATGGTATTGAACTTTCTATGAATTATAGAAAGTCCAAAGGAACACAAGAGTACAACAATATAAAAACAGGTAAAGATGGTGAGTTTCTTTCGTCTATAAAGATACCTCTATTTTCGGTACTGCATGATATGAGTAAAAATAAAGTAGATATTCAAACAGCACAAATAAGTTCAATACAAGCAGAGTATAAAAGTGATTTAAATCTCTTGAAGCTATATTTTAATATTGGAAAAATATATTATCAATTATTGTTGCAAAACCAGTTGGTAAAAACACAAAAAACGTTGCTAGAGAAAGCAAAAAAGACACGCAGTTTTATAGAAAAGCAGATAAAAATAGGAAAGTTTCCTTCTATTATGCAGATAGAATCAGAACAGATTGTTATACGCCGTAAGCAAGAAATCTTGTATGAAAAAAATAATTACGAAATGGTTAAAAATATTTTACTTCAGTACTTAGGTATTGACGACTGTGAGTTTTCTAAGCGTTTTAGATTGCCTATGTTGAAAATTCAAACTAAATCTTTATACAGTGTAAACAAATCTCTTGAAATCGCAATTGAAAATCGTCCAGATTTGAAAATTATTGATTTTGATATAGATAAACTTATATTAAAAAAATCATATAACAACTTGGCAAAATATCCAAAATTTGATATGAAATTTTCTGGTGTATATGACCCAATTAATAAAGAGGGATATAAGGTTTCTTTTAATTTTAGTTTGCCACTTGAGCGTAGAAAATATAATGGCATGAGTGAAATTTTGCAAAAACAAAACCTTATGAAGCAGAGTGAAAAAATAAAGATTATTAAAGAATTTAAAACAAATATTATGAATGTTTATCAAAAAATAAAAACTAAAAAAGAAGCAATTAAATTTTCAAAAAAAGAATTAATTCTTGTGCATAAACTTGAAGATGTTGAAATAAAGAAAATTCATGAAGGCGTAGGTAATTTAATATTTTTAAATCAAAGAGAAATGAACGTATTGGAAATAGAGCAAAAAATACTTAAAAATTATTATGATTTGTACGTTTATTTTTTAGAAGTCGATTACCTATTGGGTAAGCTTTAGAGGTTTCTTGTAGTTAAAATGTTATCAAACCATATTAGGATATACCATGAAAAATTCCAAACAAAACCAAAATATAGAAATTATTGTTGTCGAAGATGAGATAGATATTTTAGAACTAATTGAGTATCATTTGGAAAAATCTGGCTACACCACTATTGGCTTTTTGTCTACAGATAATGTTGAACAGTTTTTAGAAGAAGAGAATCCTTCATTGATGATAATAGATCGAAATTTACCTGGAGTAGAGGGTAGTGAATTTGTGCGTAAGATGCGTGAGATTGGTTACAATATACCAGTAATGTTTCTTACCGCACGAGACAAGGAGAGTGATCTAATTGAGGGTTTTGAATCTGGTGGTGATGATTATATGGCGAAACCATTTTCTTCAAAAGAGCTTTTAGTTAGAGTGGAAGCCCTTTTGAGACGTAGTGGTGTGAAATCTAGTGATAAGGTAAAATTTAGAGACATGATATTGGATTTAAAAAACCATTCACTAAGTATAAGCGAAGCAAGCATAGAGTTAACTAACTTGGAGTTTAAGCTATTGTATACCTTTGTTAAAAATGCTCATCAAACACTAGATAGAGACTTCTTACGCGATGAGGTTTGGGGTGATGACAGTGCAACCTTTAATGATAAAACAATTAATGTAGCTATGAATAGACTGAAAAAAAAGATAGACCCTAAGGGAGACAAGGAGTATTTTTCACCTATATGGGGTGTTGGCTATAAGTTGGTTTAGCTTCTCTTTTTATATTTTAGAGGTGAGTATATTACTGCTAAAATACGAAATAAGAAAAAACATAAAATTACAAAAAGTAAAAACAGTATATCTTCATATGGTTTTTTTGGTAGAGATGTTAAGATGATAACATCTCTAGTTAAAAATATAATAAATACATCTAAAACATAACGCAATCGTAACCTTTTCTTTTCTACAAACTCCGCTACCATCTTAACCACTTCGACAACTACTATAAATTCCAAAAGTAAGATAATGGCTTTGTAAAAAGCATAGTGTGTAGTCATAATAATGACAAATATGCTAAGAGCTAGTAGTAGTTCGTAATTTTCTTTGATAAATTTCATGAATGCAGTATAATTATTACTCGTAACAAAATGGAAACACTTTTAGTGAAAAATGTTTCCAAAATGTTTCCAGTATATTTTATACTTCAGCTAATCCAAATTGGATATTACACTTTTTTTAAAAGGAAAAATAGAATGACACTTAAAAAACTTGCAACAACAGCTCTTGTAGCTTCTGTATCACTAATGACACTACATGCTAACGACCTTAATGGTAGGGGAGCATCTTTTCCTGGACCAGTATATAAAGCATGGACATCTGATTATTTTAAAGCAACAGGTAAAAAAGTTAATTATACTCCAACAGGTTCAGGCGATGGTATCAAATCTATTAAAAAAAGAATGGTGGATTTTGCAGGTTCAGACAAGCCATTGAAACCTAAAAAGTTGGCTAAATCAAAACTTTACATGTTTCCAACTGTTGTTGGTTCTATAGTTCTTGCATATAACCTTGATGGGGTTAAAGATGGTGAGTTAAAACTTAGTCGTTCAGCTATTGATGCAATATTTACAGGAAAAGCAAGTTTTTGGGACGATGCTATAATAGCTAAGGATAATGTGGGAATTAAACTTCCACACAAGGCGATAACTACTTGTGTAAGAGCAGATAAATCTGGCACAACATTTAATTTTACATACTTCCTTAATAAGATTAACCCAGAAATGAAAGTAAGTAAAAAGCCTACGTGGAAAGCGACTAAGGTAATCGCAGGTAAATCCAACTCTGGTGTTTCGGCTAATATCCAGCAAATAAAAGGAGCTATTGGCTACATTGAGTACTCTTATAAAACAAAATTGGGTCTAAATGCAGCACAAGTAGAGAATAAAGAGGGACACTTTATAAACCCAACAGTTAAATCTTTTCAAGATGCGGCAAAATATGCCTCATGGACAGCAGATAAAGATTTTTATGCAGTCATTGGCGACCCAGTGGGTGCTACATCTTATCCTATTGTAGCAGCAACATTTCTTCTCTTGCCAATAGAAAAGACCAGTACAAATAAAGAGGTAACAGCATTTATGAATTGGGCATACACAAATGGCGATAAAATAGCATCAGATTTAGGATATGTGCCACTTCCATCATCTACAAAAGATGCCATTAGAGGATACTGGGTAAGCAAAAAAATTAATTAAGTTTTTTAGTATATTTTATCAAATATCGTTTGGTTGTCGTATTTGGTAACCAAAATGTTATCACCTTTTGCTATAATCTAATTAAATTATAATAAAGGTGATGCATGGGTGGCAAACTCTTTCGAAATTTCTCATTTTTTTCGGCAACACTATCTTTTTTCATTCTTGTAGGTATTTTTGCGATACTGTTTACTTATGCACAAGAGTCTATGCATGAATTTGGTTTCGATTTTTTATGGACTGAACAGTGGGAACCTGGTGAAGATGATGAAGGTGGTATTTTTGGTGGATATATCCCCATTATAGGAACACTCTTTAGTACTATTATTGCTATGATTATAGCTACCCCACTTGCTATGGGTATAGCTATCTTTCTTACCGAAATAGCTTCCGCTAATGTTGCTAAACCAGTATCCATAGCTATTGAGCTTTTGGCGGCCATTCCTAGTATCATTTACGGCATGTGGGGTCTTTTCTATTTTGCGCCTATTATACAGTCTATATTTGGCGGGAATGGCGTAGGACTACTTACTGCAGGAATGGTGTTGGCTATTATGATTATCCCATTTATGGCTGCTATTACACGAGACTCTATGAATACTACACCCTCCGTACTAAAAGAGTCTGCTTATGCTATGGGTGCTACTAAATTTGAAGTTATTAAAGATGTGGTTATGCCTTACTCTAAAGGCGGTATTATAGGGTCTATTATATTGGCTCTTGGTCGTGCCTTAGGAGAGACTATGGCAGTAGCCTTTCTTATAGGGTCGGTAATGCATACTGTAGGTAAAGTAACAGACCCTACTACCTCTATCCCTGTACTTCTTGCAAATAACTTTGCAGAAGCAGAAGATTTGGAGATGAGTTCTATGTACTATTTGGCACTTATTCTTTTTGTGGTGAGTTTCGCCATTATTACAACTGCAAAGTTTTATTTTTTGGGAAGAAAGATAAAATGAAAAAGGTTAACCCATGAATAGACTTTTACTTAATAAAATTATTCTTATTCTCTCTACTTTGTCTGCACTGATTGGGATAGGATTTCTTTTTTGGATTTTGGCAACGCTTAGCTATAAAGGTATTACAAGTATACACTGGACAACTTTTACAAAAGATTTAGTTGAAGGTGGTATTCGCAACCTTTTAGTTGGACAGTTTACCATGGCTCTTATGGCTACGGTGGTTGCAGTACCTATTGGCATGATGGCAGGGATTTATCTTAGGGAGTATGGACATGGTTCTAAGTTGGCATCTATTATTCGTAACCTTTCAGATGTTATGATGTCAGCACCTTCTATCGTTATTGGCGTGTTCGTATACGCTTTGCTAGTAGACCCATTTGGCGGATACAACGGCTGGGCAGGTGTCGTCGCTTTAGCTATTATGATGATACCCATAATAATCTCAACTACTGACAATATGCTAGCCTTAGTGCCTGTAGAACTTAGAGAGGCAGGTATGGCACTTGGTGGTTCAAAGCACAAGATTGTCTTGCAAATTGTTGTGCGTGCTGCTAAGGTGGGCATTACTACAGGGATACTTTTATCTTTTGCTCGTATCATTGGAGAGACTGCACCACTTCTTTTTACGTCAGCTAATAACCAGTTTTTTAGCATGGACTTAACAGGTCAATTCCCATCAATTACAGTGAGTATTTATAATCTAGCAACTTATCCAGATACCGAAAGTAGAGAGCTAGCTTGGGCAGCTTCATTTATATTGACGGCGATTGTTTTGTGTATTAATCTCATTGGTAGATTTGCAATAAGAAATAAAAAATAAGGGATAAAAATGGCAAAAAATAACTTAGTAATGGAACTTAAAGATTTTTCTTTTACTTACGCTAAAGCAGAAAAACCTTCTCTAAGAAAAATTAATCTGCCCATAGAAGAAAATAAAATAACAGCCATGATAGGTCCTAGTGGTTGTGGAAAATCCACACTCCTTAGAGCTATGAACCGCATTCATGACCTTTATCCTGGTAATAGCTATGAGGGAAAAATTAATCTATATAAATCAGATGGCACGAAACAAGATATTTTGAAACTAAAAAAAGAGAATGATTTTATACAACTTCGTCAGGAAGTAGGCATGATTTTTCAAAAACCAACCCCATTTCCTATGAGTATCTTCGATAACGTAGCGTATGGATTAAGACTATCTGGCATTAAAAATAGAAGTGAGCTAGATGGCAGAGTTGAAAAGGCACTAAAAGGTGCAGCTATTTGGGACGAAACAAAAGACAGGCTAGGAGAATCAGCACTTGGTATGTCAGGAGGACAGCAACAACGTCTTTGCATCGCAAGGGCGGTAGCATTGAAGCCTAGGGTTCTTTTATTTGATGAGCCTACTTCTGCTCTTGACCCAATCTCCACAGGAGCCATAGAAGAACTCATAGCCGAGATAAAGTCAGAGGTGTCAGTTGTTATTGTAACTCATAATATGCAACAAGCAAGTCGTCTTAGTGATTACACCGCCTTTATGTATCTAGGAGACTTAGCAGAATTTGGTAAAACAGAAAAAATATTCCTCAATCCCAAAGAGAAATTGACAGAAGATTATATAACAGGCAGATTTGGATAAGGAGAAAATATGTTACCAGGCTATCAAGAAGCAAGACACAATGTACGACATCAAGTTTTAGATACAGTTGAGGTGTTAGCAAAAGCTAATATAGATGCACTGAACGCACTAGAGACTTCTGATGCAAACAAACTTGAAGAAGTTAGAAAAACACTTAAAATCGCATCAAAGACTACAGAGAAGATAGACAATGATATTGTCTTAATCTTTGCAAGATATACGCCAGAAGCAAAAGATTTAAGAGAGATGGTCTCATATCTAAAGATAACATCGGCCATTAATCGCATTAAAGGCAATATAAATAATTATCTTAAAAATATGCAAAGTATGCTAGCAGAAGAAGACAGCAATATTATACAATTTATAAAAGAGTCTTTGAGCATTAATCGCTGCACAATCAATGCTTTTGGTAAAACATTAGAAATGTTTAGAACTTTTGATGACAACGGCAAAGTGAAACAGTTAGCTATAGAAATAGAAGTAGAGTATGCAAAAACAGATGATATTTATGCATTGCTTGAAAAAAGTGTAGTACAGAAGATGGGTGAAGCAGATGGCAAAGCAGAGGAGTACTTTAACCTCTTGAAATATATACGAAAAAATCTTAAAATCATAGATAGACTAGATTCTATGGCACAAAGGATTATTTTTGCTAGAATGGGTGGAAAGTTATAGGCTTTTATGTAGATAGTGGGTATTTGAACATAAAATTTAATATTTGTATCATAAAGGAAAATAATGCCACAACTAACAAGAATTTTTGAAAACAATAGATTATGGTCAAGCTCTATTTTGGCTGAAGATCCTGATTTTTTCAAAAAAATATCTCAACAACAAAATCCTAAATATTTGTGGATAGGTTGTTCAGATAGCCGCGTACCTGCAAACCAAATTATAGATTTGCCTCCTGGGGAAGTGTTTGTGCATAGAAATATTGCCAATATCATTGTGCATACAGACTTAAATGCCTTATCCGTCATACAATATGCAGTCGAAGTTTTAGAAGTGGAGCATATTATTATTTGTGGTCACTATGGGTGTGGTGGTGTTAAAGCTGCTATGGGTACAAAAGAGTACGGACTAATTGATAACTGGTTACGTCACATTAAAGATGTTCAGCGTTTCCATACAGATGAACTCTCTACCATAAAAGATAAAGAGGAGTGCTTCAATAGGCTTTGTGAGCTTAATGTTCAAGAACAAGTCACAAATGTTTACAATACTACAATAGTAAAAAATGCTATGAAAGCAGGCAAAAATCTTAGCATACATGGAATGATTTATAATATTAACGATGGTTTACTGAAAGATTTAGATATTAGCCAAATAGAATAAACTTCAAGATTTTACGCTACTATAGTATCAAAAGACCTATATGGTAAGGAGTACTATATGCACAAAAAAATAATACTGTTAAAATGGATACTTATAATTCAAATGGCATTTATGCCTATTCTTGTTGTGGCAAAGTCAAATGAGGTTAAAAAAGTTGAACTAAGCAACGATGCACATAGTGTTTCTGTTTGTGTGAATGGCTACAAATACTCTTATGGCGACACAACTCGCAAAGTAAAGTCTTATATTGAAGTCTTGCCAAAACATACATTTACGGCTAAAAATGAATATGGTTCTGTTTGTCTAAAAGGGCTAAACCCTAGCACTCATTACAAAATAACTCTTCATAAGGGCATGCCATTAGGAAGCATAAGACTCTTTGAAGATTATCGTTTTGAAGTCACTACTTTAGCCTACGAGCCTAGTTTCTCTTTTCCTGATGATGGATATATACTACCAACTAAAGGTGAAATTTCTATTCCTGTGGAAACTATAAATGTTTCAAAACTCAGAGTTTCACTTTACCGCATTAACAATAGAAATCTTATTAACAGTATTAATAGCTATGGTTTACTTCGCTCTTTGAGTAGCTACAAATTAGAAAGTATAGAAAATAAAAATGGACAAAAGCTATGGACTAAAGATTTGACAATTCATTATGAGACTCAAAACAAAGCTTTTGCTATAGCCCTACCAGTAGGTGATTTTTTGAAAAATAGAAAATCTGGTGTCTATATATTGTCTGCAGACATGATAGACAAACAAGGTGAAGTTATCTATGCGTACGATGCAGACACTCAATGGTTTATGGTTTCTGATATAGGTCTTTATACTTTAAAATCAGACAAAGGTTTGAGAGTTTTAACTAGAAGGCTATCTGATGCAAATGTATATAAAAATGTACGATTAGAGTTAATAGCCAAAAATAATGAAGTTTTAGAAACAAAAATAGCTAAAAATGGGGAAGCATTTTTTCATGCACGGCTTCTAAAAGGCAAAGGCGGGTTAAAAGCCAAAGCCATATATGCTTATGGCGACAATAATGACTTTAGCGTTATCGACCTTAGTAAACCTCCTCATGACCTATCTGATAGAGGGGTAGAGGGAAGAAAAAGCCCACATCTTCATGATGCTTTTATCTATAGTAATAGAGGAATTTTTAGACCAAGTGAAAATATGGATTTTCATGCATTAGTGCGAGATAAATTAGGTATAGCACAAGCAAATGTGCCAGTATCTATAAAAGTATTTGATTCTCGTGAAGTAAATATCTATACAAGGCAGTTTAAGACAGATGCTCTAGGGCATTTAGCAGGCACTCTTAATATTTCAAAGACCGCAAGTAGTGGAAAGTGGCGTTTAGAACTTTACGCAGGAAACGATAAGCCAATAGCACAATATAGTTTTTTGGTGGAAGATTTTGTGCCACCAAAAATAAAAGTAAATATTGAACATAAAATAGAAGCTATTAGATTTGATAAAAATGCAACCATTTCCATAGAAGCAAAATATCTAAATGGTGAAGCTTTACCTCATGCGAATGTTGAAGTTAGTACCATAATACACAAAGTTCCCCACCCAGTTAAGAAATATTCTCACTACTCGTTTGGTGACATTACTCAAAAGTTTCGCAATAAAATGTTGCAAACTAGGGGCTTTAAAACAGACGAAAATGGCAAATTAAACATACCGTTTATCGTGGCTAATGCTTATGTTACCTCTTTTCCTTTGTCTGCTCATATTGATATATCTGTAAATGAATTAGGAGGGCGACCTGTCCATAAAATATTAAATGTGTTGTACGAAAATAAAGACCAATATATAGGTGTAAAGCCAAATTTTGAAAATGATGCTATAGATATGGATAAGTATGCCGTATTTAATGTTGTATATTTAAAAAAACATAATCTATCGCAAGAGGTATTGACCTATAAAGTTATAGAAGAGTCCGTACATTGGCACTGGAGAACACGAAATAGTAACTGGGAATACTATAAGACCTATGGTGACAAAAGTGTTGTTCAAAGTGGCTCTTTTGAAAGTAGTAGCATAGAGCCATCTTTGCTTAAACTTAAAAAACTTGACTGGGGAAACTACAGGCTTGAGATTAGAGATAAAAATGGTGTTGCTACTACTTATCGTTTTACTAGCGGATATGAAGAGAGTAGTTCAAAGTCATCGCCAGATAGATTACCGCTTTTTATAGACAAGCAGTCATATAGGGTTGGGGATATGCTAAAAGTAAGCATTAATCCAAAGTTTTCTGGCCCAATTGTGCTTTACATAGCTCACGATAAACTTTTAGAGAGTAAAACCATAGAGGTTATTGCAGGCAAAAGAGTTGAGGTTGGTTTTGAAGTAAAGCCATCATGGGGGAATAGTGCTTATGTATTAGCTACAGCATTTAGAGCACAGAGTAAAAAGTTGGGTGCAAATAGAGCCATAGGTCTAGCCCCTATTAAAATCTCTCACCCAGAACAAGAGATACACTTATCGCTTCAATACCCAAAAAAGACAAAATCAAACAACAAAGTAAAAGTCTTAGTCACGGCTAAAGATGCAAAAAATGAACAAACTTACTTTACTTTAGCTACAGTAGATGAAGGGGTTTTAGGACTAACCGACTTTAAAGTGCCTAACCCAGTAGAGTACTTTCTTGGACAACGTAAACTAGGCATAGAGATTAGAGATATTTATGGAGACCTCATTAAGGCTAGAGGTTTTCATGCAAAATTTAATGTAGGTTCAGATGAAGAGTTAGCACAAGCCATACGTAATGATGTTATTAGCAACAAAAGAGAGGTTGTCGCACTTTTTACAAAAGAGTTGACTTTAGATGAAAATGGCACAGCAGAGGTGGAGTTAGATATTCCAGATTATCAAGGTGCTTTACAATTAATGGCTTTGGCATGGAACAAAAAAGCTACAGGTTTTGCAAAAGGTGAATTGATTGTACAAGATGCGATTTCTATAGAGTACTATTTACCATCTTTTATATCTGTAGGCGATGAAGTCGAAACACTATTTACCGTAAGCTTTGACAATACAGTTAAAGAAGGCACTTATGACATTAGAGTAAAGACAAAAGGTGGAGTTTCTTTTTCTGATAGTATTTTTTCTGTAACTGTTGAAAAAGACAAACCATTAAAATTTACAAAAAAACTTCTTATGAGTGCTTACAAAAAAGAAGACGCGGTAATAACAGTAGATATTTTAAAAAATGCTAAAGTGGTTAAAACAAAGCAGTTTGAAATTTCTCTAAGAAGCACATATCCTGAAACATATGTACGAAACATAGGTATGCTAAAAGCACAACAGGCATTAATGCCGTCAAGTATGGCGGATGCATCTTTATGGACTGCTCCAGATAATTTGAGTTTGAAAATTTCATCTAAACCCATACTACCTCTTGAAATGCTAAAAAATGAGCTAGATAACTATTCGTGGCGTTGTGCAGAACAGACAACAAGTCGTGCCATGCCATGGCTATTTACAAAAAATAAAACAAAAGAGAAAAAAGATATTATAACTAAAGCTATTGAACGTCTTTTAACATATCAAAATGTATACGGTGGCTTTGGCTTATGGCACAGTTCTAAAAGTGATATGTGGGTCTCTTCTTATGTTATGGATTTTTTAACTAGAGCTAAAAAAGCAGGGTATAATGTTCCTAAAAAAAATATTGACTTAGGTCTTAGTTGGATTGAAAACCAACTTGAGCGTTGGAGTCAAGATGTACACAAGCAAGAGGCAGATGTGTATGGACTGTATGTATTGACTAGAAATGCTCATGTGCTAATGTCTGAACTAAAATATCACGCAGACCCTAGAAGTAGCAAAATAAAATCAGCACAGGCATTTGCACATCTTGCTTCCTCTTTTGTATATATTGGTGAAAAAGAGATGGCACAAAAAATGTTTGAAAAAGCAAAACATGCTTTAGGAAATAACTATAGTGGCTGGTACTACTCAAACTATGGCGGTGTCTTACGTGATGAAGCCTCTTTGATAGCTCTTATGATTGAGTCAAAAATGGGAAATAGCTGGGAGAGTCTTCTAGGAGACCTTGCTCTAAGGCTACAAAAAGAGTCATATTTAAGCACTCAAGAGATGAGTGTACTACTAAGGATTGCTTTAAAGACCTCTGATGTAAAAGATGCAAAGTTACAGTTATCTATAGACGGTGTACAACTCTCTTTGGGTAAAGATATATACAGAAAAAAAGCAACTACGCTAGATAAAATGCCTACTATTAAAAATATAAGCAATAGCGACTATTGGTATGATGTTAGCTTTAAAGCTACTCCAAATTCAAACTATTATAGTGTTCAAAACGATAATGGTTTTAGTATTTCAAAATCTATCTATACTTTAGACGGCAAAAAGGTAGACCCAGAGAATATAGCACAAAACAGACGCTTAGTAGTTGTGCTAAGTGGCAAGGTTGAAAATATCAATATTGATGCTCCTCTTATTACAGATTGGCTTGTGGCTGGGTTTGAACTGGAAAATCCACATATAACAGGCATTGACCCTACTACTTCTTTGAAATGGCTAGGAAAACAGACAAAAACCAAACATTTAGCATATAGAAATGACCGTTTTTCTGCTGCACTTGATATGTCAAGCGAAAAAACAAATAATTTCAAAGTAGCCTATGTGGTAAGAGCAGTAAGTATGGGCAGTTTTACTTATGTTCCTGCAAAAATAGAAGATATGTATCAGCCTAGATATAGAGCTTTTAGTAAATTTTTGAAAGAAAAAGTTAAAATATTGAACGAGAGTCAGGTTGTAAAGCAAGAAGATAATAAAAGTAAAATCTATAGCCTAGCAGAACAAGATTACCTCGATGCTTATAACAATAGATCTATAGATTTTTCCAAATACACCATTGTGCAGTTAAACTTTTTGCGTAATGGTATTTTTGCTCATGCTGGATTGAGTTTTGAAAAGAGCAATCCAATGCTTCATAAACTGTTTTCACAATATGATTGGTATAAGTCAATTAGTAGTAACACAAGTTTCATTTATAACAAGTTGGACTCACAACGTAAAGATAATGTTCAGGCTCTATTGAAGGAGGAAAAACGCCGTGGTGGCGGATTGGTTTTATCAGATTTTTATAGGGTTAATCACAGAGTTATGACAAAAGAGACTCTAAAAAAATATGACAAAAAGAGTTTACGTATTTTAAGAAACAGTCTATTTTCTCGTTATGGATTGTCATTTAAAAAATCAGCACCAAAATTAGATGCCATTTACGCTTATATGCCTTGGTATAAACTAGATGAAAATATTACCGTAAGCAAGATTTTTGATGAGCAGATGAATGAGATGGAGAAAAACAATATCTTATTGATGATAAAAATGGGAAAGGCAAAGTAGTCATAATCGTATAATGAAATTTTTTTTAATTTTTTTTAAAATTCTATTTTTTGCTTTGGTATTTTTTGTAGTAGGATTTTTCATTTTCGATAGACTAAGCCCAGTTGATACAGAAGCTGTAAATGATACTTCCAAAGTTGTAAAATATCACAATGGCAAGTGGATGTATGTCACCACAAATAAAACACAAAAATGGCGTTTTTCCGTAGACCTGAAGAAGATAGACCCAAAATTTATACAACTGCTTTTACGATATGAGGATAAGAGGTTTTATACGCATTGTGGTGTAGATTTTTTAGCTATGTTAAGAGCAGTAGGGCAGCTTATAAAAAATAAAAAGGTTGTCTCTGGAGGCTCTACTATTACTATGCAGTTAGCACGCCTGCTACACCCTAGAGAGAGAACTATAAGCTCAAAACTTATAGAGATACTAAGAGCATTTCAGCTTGAACTTCATTACACAAAAAAAGAGATATTGTCTGCTTATTTGACACTTACACCATATGGCGGTAATGTTGAAGGCATTATAGCCGCTAGTATGCGTTATTTTGGAAAATACCCTTATGCTCTTTTGGCAAGTCAGATGGCACTACTTGTTGCCATGCCCCAATCTCCTGAAAGAAATAGACCAGATAAGCACTACAAAAGAAGCATAAAAGCACGAAATAAAGTTTTGCTTTATGCTAAAAATAACAATGTCATAGACAACTATGCGTACAACTATGCATTAAAAATGACTCTTCCTAAAAAGCTAAATTCATTTCCTAGATATGCTCCACATCTTGCACAAAAGCTACTGAAAAAATCAAATAAAAGAACCATATCTACAACATTAAACTCATCTTTGCAGATACAGTTAGAACATTGGGCTTTTAGTAAAGAAGAGAAACTAGACAACAAAAGCACTCTGTCCGTTTTAATAATACGTAATTCAGATGCCTCTATACAGGCATATTTGGGTTCGCATAATATGTTTAGCAAAAATGTATCTGGGTATGTAGATATGATAAGGGCTATACGTTCTCCTGGCTCTACACTAAAACCTTTTATATATGGGTATGGTTTTGAAAAACATATAATACACCCAAACACAATGATACTAGATAAAGAGACACGCTTTGGTGACTATATGCCCCACAATTTTTCTTATGGATATAGTGGAGAGGTGAGCGTCTCTTATGCCTTGCAAAACTCTTTAAATATTCCTGCGGTTAAAATACTAAATAAAGTGGGTGTGGAAGATTTTGTAGAAAAGATAAATAGTGTCTCTTCTAGTTTGCACATTCCAAAAAAGTATGCTAGTTTGCCTATAGCTTTGGGTGGTGTTGGTTTGTCGTTGTGGCAGTTGAGTCAGCTTTATGTTGCATTAGCAAACAGAGGCACAAGCAATATCTTGCACTATATTCCACAAAACAGGCAAACATTAGAAATCAAAACTCTTTTTGATGCTAAAACCTCTAAAATGGTTACCGCTATCTTAAGAGATGTTCCAGCTCCTTTGGGCTTTAGCAATAAAAATCATCAAATCGCTTACAAGACTGGCACTAGCTATGGTTACCGTGATGCATGGACCATTGGGTACACTAAAGACTATACTGTTGCTGTGTGGGTAGGCAAACCAGACAATAGTCCACAACTTAGAAAAACAGGCAGAGAAACAGCAGCACCATTAGCCTTTGAGGTATTTTCATTGTTAAGCTCTTTGGGTATGTATGAGCCTTGGGGTTGGTCAGCTTCTTACTTAGGAAGTTATGTTCCAAATGGACTACAATATTTTGATGGAGAAGCAAAAGATAAAAAGGAGGATTTGACATTTTTATATCCTAGAGAAAACGAACGTTTTATGTCCGCGGATTGTTCAGATGTTACAGTGGAAGTCATGATAGAAAATGGCAAACCTCCCTATTTTTGGTATGTAGATGAAGAGGCAAAAGAGTTTACAAATGATAGACCAAACATATCTTTCAAGCACGGAGGACATACCATCGGAGTAATAGACAGCAACGGCGAAACCACCACTAGGCATATATGGGTAAACAAGCCAGAGTGCTGATGGGACTGTAATAAATTCCGTGCCTATCTCAAACTTTTAACCATTTCTATAGATAGACCAGTTTTTAATGAGATAGTTTTATCGTCCAGAATATCAAGTAGATTTTTTGCAATCTCTATTTTGCCTTTTTCCATCCCCTTTTCCAAGCCTCTTTCCATCCCCTTTTCCATCCCCTTTTCCAAGCCTCTTTCCAAACCTCTTTCCAACCCTCTTTCCATTCCCCTCTCGAAACCATCTTCATCTGCTTTTAAAACTGCCAGTTTTTGAATGGAGATAAACTCTTTTCTTTTGTGTTGAGACTCTAGCTCTTCTTTTGACATATTTGCTTCATTGACATTTTGAAGAGCTTGTTGTATATTCTCATCTAGGTTATTTGGTATATATTCTAAGCTTCCTGCATTTTTTACAAAATATATCCATTGGTCTTTTATGTTTTCTAGTTCATTTATCTCTTTGTTAAATTTTGGTAACTCTACAAATATTAATTCTATGTCATCATTGTAGTTTACAAAACTATCTTTTTCTATAAGTTTAAAACTGCTTATTACGCCAGTACTATCTTCAAACATATTAAAATCAACTATACTTAAGGCTATAACAGGGTTTAAAAGCTGGTACTCCTCTTTTTTATCGAGTTGAATTGAGTAATTTTTTGCTGCATTGTATAGTACTCTTTTTTCAAAACCTTTATGGTTGAGTACTTGCATCTCTATAATTACAGTTGTATCATTATCGAGAACTGCTTTTACATCTACAAATGTGTCTTTTACGCCTTTTATCATAGGTATATTGTACGGATCTACTATTGTTAAATCTTTTATCTTGTTGGTTCTGTTACTGTAAATGATAGCATTTAAAAAACTGATAAGTATATCTTTGCTTGTATCACTTCCAAATACTTTTTTAAAAGCATAATCTGTTTTTACATCTAAAAATTGCATTGATACCACCTGTGCTTTTTGTTGGATTATATCATAATTTTGGATTTTGGTATATGGTTTTTTTGATTGTATTGGGTGTTTGCATAGCCCAAATATTGAAATATAATTCTTTGGATTTCTATATTTAGATTGCGTTAACACTAAGCTAACTTTTCTTTAGGCATAATAAAAAACACAAACACGCCGAAGATATACTGGAGATAAGATGAAAAAGTTACACAGAAACTCAAGAGACTACCTAAGGTTTGATTCTATATCTAACTACTGGACAGTAGGTTCCATGATGTATATTTGGAGTTTTTAAGATGAAGTTTATTACAAACAAAGGACTTTTTTTATTTTTGACTATTATTTTTGTCATTGGTTGCACTGTTCCAGGAAGATATTATCATCCTCTTGGTTTTCGTTCAATCATAGAGTATGAAGGTAAATTATACAATTTTTTTACACCCACCACTTTGACAGAAGATATATCAGGGTTTTTTAGAAAAAATGTAAAAATAAATAATACCATTGCTCTTTTTGACATAAAAACAGAGCAGTGGAGAGTTATAGCAAAAGTAAATGATAGAAATATAACTGCTCTTGCCAATGATTATAATACCTCTACTTTGATGAAAATAAGGGATAGATTTTACATCAACTATAGATTTTCAGTAGAGAGACAATATCAGGTAAAATTAGAGGGTATACAGTTTAACAATCACAATAGTGTAGTATATGAAAAAAATAAAATCTATCTCAAAAATGATGCAAACATTACAATCTTTACAGACACTCTACCTACAAATGAAGAGATAATTAAAAATTTAAATATTCCTATTGTCAATGGATACAATATCAAATATATGCCATTTTTAACAAAGCAGTTTGAATGGGATAGAAGAAAACATATCATATCTATAGCTACCGACAAAAGAAAAAGTGAAGGCACTCGGTTTGAGTATAAGCTCTATTATGCTTATGTCTACAAAGATGGTTCAAATCAATGGAACTATCAATTAATAGACGATAAATATAGTTATCTACGTATGGCAAACGAGATAAAAAGTGCCAATATTCCTCATCATAGTTTAGATGGCAGGGCAAATTTATGTTTTGACTATTATCCCATTACTAATAATTTAAATGCAAAAGAACCTTTCAGAACGAGATGTTTTATCTTAGAGAATAGCAAAGTCTATCTCAAAGATTTATTTGGAGAGATATATAATATAGAGTATAAAAATATGCTAGATAGTATTTATACAGATGTTAATGACAAACAATATAACTACACATTTGACAACAAAGGGAATATGCACCTATTTTATCACAAAAGAGAAGATATAGTTGGTAAAAATTATGACTACTTTTGGTACGGCTATTTTACCAAAGATAACCCAACCACACCGTTTTATGAGCAGAAGATATATTGGAGATAAGATGAAAAAGTTACACAGAAATTCAAGAGACTACCTAAGGTTTGATTCTATATCTAACTACTGGACAGTTGGTTCTATGATGTATGTTTGGGATTTTTAGGATGAAAAAGTTCAAAACAAAACTACTATTACTAGGCAGTTTAATATTTTTAATA
>Ga0256829_1000913_pt1 | contig 26164 bp, 24 predicted proteins | sample 131447metaG_FD_185979 | JGI IMG/M metagenome (GOLD analysis project Ga0256829, IMG submission 185979) | Hydrothermal vent microbial communities from Lau Basin, Pacific Ocean - 131-447 | ecosystem: Environmental > Aquatic > Marine > Hydrothermal vents | place: Pacific Ocean: Lau Basin | collected... | reverse complement strand
CAGAGCACGTGGCTACACCAAGTTCGCCACGATCCGTACCGTGATCTTCCTCCTGGCCGGCAAGCTCGACTTCTCGAAACTCAACCCGCATGTGGCACATTAACCCACTCGGAATTCAAAAGAGCCACCTCGGATAATTCATTTTTCTCATCCGCCGTACCACCAAACCAGCTTCGCAACCTGGCAGTCAATCCCGTTTCCATCAGGCCAGGGACTCCGATAATCCCTTGACTATAGCCCGACGTAAATCGGTCAGGCGACCATGAAAAAAGTGACCTGTATCCGCAAACGAAATCAGCTCTGGCGGTACCAGGCACCCGCGTGCCCAAGCGTATGTCGTCCCCGGGGGTACCACCTCATCGGCATCTCCTTGAACCAGTATCCAGTGCCGGCACATCGGTTCCCGATCTCCATTCAAGCCATATTCCGCCATCCGCTCCACGGGCGGCGCTACCGTGACCAACTGATCGCAGGGAACGCGCAATGAACGCATGAACACCATGGCCGCCCCAAAGGAAAATCCCAGGCGCCACAATGACAGACCGGAGTAATTGCTCCCAATCCAGGTCTCGACGGTCGCAAGGTCTTCCTGTTCTCCACGCCCTTGGCCAAAAGCACCTTCACTTTTCCCCACGCCGCGAAAATTAAACCGTAACACGACCGCACCGGAATCGACCGCGGCATGAGCTAATGTATAGGCTACCTTATTGTGCATCGTGCCACCATAGAGCGGGTGCGGGTGGCACACCACCGCCGCCGCCACCGGATTTTGTTGCCGCGGCAGATCAAGCCGGCATTCCAACCGCCCTGCGGGACCATCGAGAAACATATCGCGGGAAATACGCTTGCCGGAACTCAAAATATTTGTGCTCATGAGACTTGGTTATTTTAGCCTGATTTTGGAGGCACAAAATTAATTAGTATATCCCCTGCTTTCGGCTCGATCCCCGGGGGGGTAAGCCCCGGGCGCTTTTTATCCTCCGCCTGCCTACCTCCACCCCGATCGCCACCGGCATTTGCCGCGGCGATCAGGCGCAATGCCCCGCCGGCACGCAGTAAAACAACCGGTACGGCCTCTTCCGGCAACCGTTCCCTCAAGGCAGAATAATTAAATTGCCCGGTCAGAGTGGTCTTTTGAAACCGCCAGCCACCATACATTCTCCTGATCAATGTCTCATACCGCAACTCGGGAGAAAAAGCGATCCGTCCCCGCCGTGGCCGGGCGAGTCGGCGCCCCCCGGCGCTCTCTGCCCGATGCATGGCCAGCTGAAATACCTGTTCACGCCCTAATTCGGGAGCAAACCCGGAGCACACCAGGGCGTTGTAGGCATCATTCTGCGTCGCCGCGAGAAGAATCCCCACATCGGTCAATTCCAGTGCGACTTCAGCCTGCTCGGACAAAATTTCTCCATAATAAACATCGACCCCGGCCAGGCGCGCCTCACTCAACCGGTGCCATACATTATCCACCAGAAGCACCGCGCCGCCGGCCGCAGTCACGGCGCGGGCCATACCTAGGCTCCAGGCATTAGCCCCAATGATCAACAAACGATTGCGCGACCTGGCCGCAAGCCCCAAAGCGCGAGCCAACCCGGTCAGCGTTCCCCCCTGCAAGATCACACTGGCAAAAACCAACCCAAACAGCAACGGCTCAAGCGCCGCCGCATCCTGGTAACCTGCAGCCATCAAGGGCGGAGCAAGTACCCCGCCGGTAGCGGCCGCGACCACCCCGCGCGGGGCAGCCCAGGCGGCCACCACACGCTCGCGCCAACTCAACCCGGATCCCAGGGTGGCCAACGCCACGGTGACTGGGCGCACCAGAAACAACAGCACCGGAACGACCAGCACCACCGACCAGGGCAGACTCGACAACCTAGAAAGATTCAGATTGGCCGAAAGCAGGATGAATACGATCGATACCAGCAACGTAGAAAGATATTCCTTGAAACGGCGCATCTCCTCCATGACCGGAAGATTCAGATTGCCCAGCGTGATCCCCATGATCGTGACCGCAAGCAGGCCCGATTCGTGCTGTAGCTCGTTCGCCACCACATAAACCATCAACACCAGAGCCAATGTCACGGGCTGCTTGAGAAATTCGGGAACCCATTCGCGCCTGAAACTGAAGCCGAGAAACCAGGCGGCGATGAATCCAATCAGCCCCCCCCCGAGCGCGCCACGGGAAAAATCGACCAGCACCCCGATACCCGAATTCCCCGCCGCCTGGTACAGCCAGAATTGAAATACCAGAACGGCTAATAACGCCCCCAACGGGTCGTTGAGAATGGCTTCCCACTTCAATGATGCCGCGATTCGACGATTCAGCATGGCATGGCGCAGCAGCGGCAACACTACCGTGGGGCCGGTCACCACGCTGATCGCCCCAAACACACTGGCTACCGCCCAGTCCAGCCCGCCGATAAACCGCGCCGCCAGGGTTCCCAAGGCAAAGGCGAGCGGCACCCCGATATAGACCAGGCGATGCACCCCCGCCGCCGCCTGGTGAAACTCGTGTAGCCTCAGGCGCAAACCGCCTTCAAACAGAATCACCGCAACGGCCAGGCCGACGAGTGGACCCAGGGCATGCCCGAGTTGCGCCTCGGGGCGCACGATTCCCAGCACCGGCCCAACAACCACGCCAAGCAGAATCAGGGGCAGGATGGCAGGCATTCTGAGCCGTGCCGCCAGCCACTGGGCCGCAATCCCCAAGACCACTACCAGGGCGACCAGTACGCCGATATCCATGATGGGTTCTGTCTGTAGCGGACACCTATCATGCCAGACTTACGCGATAATCCAGGATTGCGACAACGGGCCGCGGGTTTTACCCGCCCACTACATCGAATGGAGCGATCTCAAAAACTCATGAACTGTAGGAAAAATCCATTCGGTCTTACTCTGGAAGCGGCTCAGCACAGAAAATTTGCATCCCGACACTCTCGGGCCACAGCGATAATGCACCTCCCCCCTTCTCCATCACACAGCCCGGAGAACACAACAGGTGAGCGTAATCAACCGCCCGGAGGATTCCGCGGCTTCTGACTCGAATCATGCGCCAACGCCGAAGTCGGCACCTGAAAATGCACTACTAGAGTCTGAGGGGTTGCAGTGCCCTTGGCATTAGGAGGTTTGAACCGTTTAGCGGCTACAACTTGAATTGCCGCCTGGTCATACATGCCCGGTGGCTCGGCACGAATGACATGAATATCGCGTGGCCGGCCATCGGCACCCACCTGGTAGCCGACCTGCACAAAACCGTTTATCATCGGTTCCTGTGACTTGCCGACCTTTTTTTCGCGCCCGGGAATGTGCTCGACCAAACTGATACCCCGGATAACGGTCAAGCCCACCGTTTCGCTCGGCTGGTGACCGACATAACGGGTTATCAGCCAGCCTCCACCAAAAATCACCAAGGCCGAGGCCAGTAGGGTCGAAACCGCAAAGCGCAAAATCACGGAAAATCTGGGCATATCTCCAAGGCCTTATACAGATCCATCCAACTGGACTGAACATAATTTATCAAATCTATCGAACTCGCGGTATTCCACGCCGACCCACCCTGTAGGTGCCCATGGGTTACACCAGATAGTTGTTGTTTCTCCGCGGCATTCAAGAAAAATCCATTACGCTGTATCCTGTTCCCGACTCCGGTTTTGTTTTGGCTTGGGAATAGCATGGGGTACCCTAGCGGTCTTGACCCATCCCAAAGCCGCAGGTAGCCGGATTCCAGCCCAGATCTGCGTCCCTTGTCACGGCATTTATGGTACAAGCGCTTACGGGAGGTGAAGCCAGGATTCCGCATGGGTTCCACTCAGCGTAGTGGCTCGCGGATGGCGGCAATGAGCGTGGTGAAGTGAGACGCCTCTTCATAAATCTTGCGCAATGCCCCCGACCCGATTAACATCAGGACGTTATTGTGCCCCACGTCGTAGCCCGGGTTGGCCTTCTCGGCGAGCGAGTTTACCACCCTCCGGTGCCGATACCTAGAAGATCTACCCGCGTTTCGCCCCCCCAACTCAGCCTCCCTTGCGCAGCGCGATGTCACCGGAACCCGTGTCGAGATTCAACCGAATGGATCCGGTACCTCCGGCCGGGATATAGACATGCCGACCACCGTGAATTGTCGCCGCAAAATCCGTGTCCACGTCACCGCTACCGGTCGATATGATGCCGCTCAACTTCGAACGGGCGGGAAAATACATCACCAAGTCACCGGAGCCCGAACTAGCCTTCAGCGAGGCGGCACCAAGATCTTGCCAGTGTGCCGTAACGTCTCCCGAACCGGTGCGGAGCAAGATCCGCTTCGCCATGGCATTGCCGATTTCGATATCGCCCGAACCGGTGCTTAGGCTCAGTGAATCCGTCGTTCCCGAAAAATCGATGTCGCCGGAGCCCGTGCCGAGTTGCACCTGCCGGGTCGCTCGATCCAGGGCAATGGTAAGATCACCGGATCCCGCCTTGGCGATAATCCGCGTGGACGCCGATTTAATAGCCACGTCGCCGGAACCGCTGTAGCCTGTGATCCGGTTGGGTGCGCCGGGGTTGATAAACCGGAAATCACCCGAACCCAACCGGTAGTCAATGGCCATTGATCCTGGCATGGTGACGGTCACCCGAGCCCGCGGACCGCCGCTCCAATTGAAGTACCGACTCCAGCCGCCGATCCCAGGTGCCCGGATGAAGATATCGCCGCCTCGATCACCGATCTTGGGAGCGAGGCTTTTGACGATCCTTGCCTTGGCATCGGCCGAACCGGCAGAGGCCCAAATCTCGGTGCTGACGGTCACGGAATTACCGGCTGAGACGTGGATTACGACATCTTGCAGGGAAAGTCCCAGACGTACGGTGCCGCTTGGGTGCGCCACCAAACTGGTGAGGTGATGGTAGAGGAGCGGCGGGCGCGCCAATGCCAAGGGGGGCAACGCGACGAGTGCCAGGATGGGGAAAGATCGCAAAATCCTGTTCATGACGATAGGCCGCCAATGTGTATTAGTACTATAGCACACTAATCCATAGGCCCATAGTGAAAGAACCCCCGCACATGACAATTATGTCCCAGCCGTCCCCGGAGGATAAGATTGAAATGGGACTGAACCGCAGGCACGGCAATCGGGATGATAACCGCTGCCGCGCTACAATAAAAAAGCCCTGCCCCCCACGGGAGGCTATGATGGTTTTTGCACTAGTATTTTTCCAACCCGGATTGCGTCGATTTTCTTCCGGGGTGCCTTTATGCTAATCGCCGGGGTTGACGTTGGGGGCACGAACACCGAAGCCGCCCTGGTCAACGACAAGCATCGGGTTGTCGCCCGGAGCAAAAAACCCACCCCGAAAGAGGGACCGGATGCGGTCATTGACACCATTCGAGAACTGATCGATTCTCTGAAGAAAAAACCCGGGGCGGTAGGGGTGGGCATTCCCGGCGCGGTAAACGGGGGCAAGGTCATTACCGTGCCGAACCTGCCTCACTGGAGTGCCGGCATCGACCTGGGGAAACGCCTGCGCACCTCACTCGGCCTGCCGGTTGCGCTGGGCAACGACGCCAACGTGGGACTCCTTGGGGAATGGCTCGCCGGAGCCGCCAAGGGAGCAGACAATGTGCTGGGGGTGTGGATGGGAACCGGAATCGGCGGCGGCCTGATCCTCGACGGTCGTCCCTATACCGGCAGCCGCGGCGCGGCGGGCGAGGTCGGCCACGTGATCGTCCGCGCCGACGGCGCGCTGTGCAGTTGCGGTCGGCGGGGCTGCGTCGAGGCCTATGCCGGCCGGCACCTGATGAGCGCAACGGTACGTGCCATATACCAGTCCGGGCGCAAGACCTCCCTGTTCAAGATCCAAAAAGCGGAAGGCAAACCTCAGCCTACCTCGAAGGTGTGGGCACGGGCGCTGAAGGAAGGCGACACGCTCGCACAAGAAGTATTCGCTACAGGCATAAACACCCTCGGCCTGGGTATAGCCTCGATCCTGAACGTGCTCGACCTCGAACGCGTAATCCTGGGCGGCGGCATGGCCGACAGGATGGGGCAGGCACTTGCAGACCGGGTCGGGAAGGCAACCCGGCCCTGGGTAATGGCTCCCAATCCGGCCCTCAAATTCGTTGCCGCCAGGCTCGGCGACGACTCCGGCGTGGTCGGTGCCGCCGCTCTTGGCCGGGCGCTGATCAGCGCCGCCTAAGCCTCGGTCGCACCCTCAGGGACGCGAAACCCATGGGTTGCCACGGATATAAAAGCGCAGCAGTCTCCGCGCCCAGGCACCGGCATAATCGACCCCCACCCGCGGCCGCCTGACGATACGAAACGTCGGTTCAGGCCCGGCGGCCACGAACAGAGCTTCTCCCAAAAGATCGTAGCCGTTCAGCTCCCGGGTGATCGCCATCGCCCGGGTGAGCAATGCCGGGCCCTGGGTACGTCCCTCGATACCACTTACCGGCTCCAATGCCCGCAGCAACACCGCCGAGGCCTTGCCCGCGGCCTCGGTGGCGACGTTCATGCAGTAATGCAGCCCATAGATCATGTATACATAGGCATACCCGGGGGGCCCGAACATGACCCGGGTGCGTGGCGTCAGCCCCTTCGCGGAGTGGGCCGCCTTGTCGTGGGGACCGAGATAGGCCTCGACCTCGACGATCCGCCCGACTCGTTGCCCGCCGTCCACACGGCGTACCAGGTACTTGCCCAGGATATCCCGCGCGACCTGTTCGGCCGGCCGATCGTAAAACTCGCGCGGCAATTTGTTCATGGATCGCGCCGTACCCCTATGCGCCGGCATCTGCAGGTATCGCACTCCCGGCAATCCAGACACGGCCAATCACCGACTCTTTCCTCCGCTACCTCGCAACCCCCGGCCAAGCCCCAGAAGACTCGGCCCATAGCCGTATACCCCCCTGGACCAACCGTCACCGGAACCGACCCTTGGTCGAGCCAATTTTATGCCCCGCCGGGAACCGAACCGGGCTCGGTCCAATAAAAAACGAACCGCCCCGATTTATCGGTAAACGAGCCAATCGCAATCATAATGAAATCGATCAGAACCCAGATCCCGAACCCACCGAGGGTAAGTATCATCAGGATTCCCGTTCCCGCTTTGCCCACGTAAAAGCGATGGACACCCCAATAACCCAACAACAAGCAAAACAATAACGCTACCAACCGTGATTTAGGCGAATAATCCGGTGTATTCATCCCCTTCTCTCCTTGTCATTCCCGATGACTTCATCAATGCACTTAAACTCAGGCAGAGCATAACCTAACATGAAGCTACAGAAAATTCCGGCTGCGGGAAAACCGCTGCCCCGCTTCGAAGGGATAAGATTGTCAATCGAAGCATAGCGCCTCCACCAGGCCAGGCAGGAGAATCGAACATGAAACCCGACTACGATCTTTTCATCCTGGGTACCGGCTCCGCGGCGACCGGCATCGCCACGCGTTGCCGCGCCGCCGGATGGCACGTGGCCGTCAGCGATGGAAAACCCTTCGGCGGCACCTGTCCCCTGCGGGGATTCGAGCCGGAACTTACCGTCGCGGCACTTAAACGGCTTCAGCCAGCCGGAGTCGATATCCGGCTCGGCCACCAGGTTACCGCGGTTCACCGCCGCGAGGAGAGCTACCGGGTTAGCGCCCGGGGAGCAACGGGAGAGATCGGCATCGACGCCGATCTCGTGGTTCACAGCACCGGGCGTACCCCGGCTCTCGCAGGGCTTGACCTCAAGCGCGTACAGAATGGTTTGGATGTCACCGCCCTTCGCGCGCTCGTGACCACCTATCCCAGCGCCGGCTCGGACCTGGAGTACATGCTGCCTTGAAAGGAACGACCATGCAGATCAAGCAGATGATTCGCACCGTGATGGATCCTACCCATCGCAAACGCATCTTGTTGATCACGCTCGTGGTCGGGTTATGGCTGAGCTTGTTCAACGAGGGCGGTTTCATGGTTCACGGCCCCTGGAACGCCTGGCTTGGCGGCAAAATCTTTCTCAACTTCCTGACCCCGTACGTGGTTGCCAACCTGGGCCTGCTTGCCCATGGACCCGCCCAGGCCGTGCCCCCCCGGGCAACCGTGGGACCGGACCGCAAGGCATAACCTCGCGCACCGAAACCGGCCGCCGGATTCAGGAATCAAACCCCGATACCGTCGCCCATCCTCGGCGAAGCAAGCGATCGCACAACCGCCGGCGCTGCCCGCCTGCACCCGCGGCGGGCAGCGAACAACTTGCGGCATCGGAAACTCGAATACCGGCGATATCAATGCTCCGGACTCACTTACCGCAGGCCGGGTCGGCGCAACACGAGAGCGCCTGTTTATAATGTCCCCCAAAGCCATAGCGTCCGAACGACGACTTCAGTTCATCCATCTAAGGAGTGCTCCCATGCGTTTTTCCGCAATCAATGCCGTAGTGACGGGAGGGGCCTCGGGTCTAGGCTTCGCCGTAGCCAAGGCAATCGTCACCGCCGGCGGTTCGGTCGTGATCGCCGACATCAACGCCGAGGCCGGGAGCCGGGCAGCTTCCAGTCTTGGCGACAAGGCGCAATTCATACCTACCGATGTCACCTCCGAAGCGGATATCGGCATCGCCCTGGAGTCCGCCACCGCACGGGGGCCGGTGGGGCTCGCGGTCGCCTGCGCCGGGATACTCGGAAACAAACGGGTGCTGGGACGCGACGGGGTCATGCCCAGTGAAATGTTCTCCCGCGTGATTCAGGTCAACCTCATCGGCACCTTCAACCTCGTCAAGGCCGCCGCCGATGCCATGCAAACCAATGCCCCCAATCCGGACGGCGAGCGCGGAGTCATCGTAACCACCGCCTCGATTGCCGCCTTCGAGGGCCAGGTTGGACAGGCAGCCTATTCCGCTTCCAAAGGTGGAATCGTCGCCATGACTCTTCCGCTTGCGCGCGAGTTCGCCCGCATCGGCGTGCGCGTCATGACGATCGCCCCGGGAATTTTCCTCACTCCCATGATGGCCGGCCTGTCGCCGCAGATCCGGGATTCTCTCGCCGCCATGGTGCCCTTCCCGGCGCGCCTCGGAAAGCCCGAAGAATTTGCCGAAACGGTACGCTTCATTACCGAAACCGCAATGCTCAACGGTGAAGTCATACGCCTCGACGGCGCCATCCGGATGCAGCCGAAGTAAGGCCCGGAAAATGGATCCAGCGCGCGAGATAATGAAATACGATGTGGCGATCGTGGGCGGCGGCCCATCCGGTCTCGCCTTCGCCATCCGTTACCGGCAACTGCAACCGCAAGCCTCGATCTGCCTGTTGGAAAAGGGTGCCGAGATCGGCTCGCATATTATTTCGGGTGCGGTCATGGAACCTGGACCGCTGGATCGACTGCTGCCGAACTGGCGTGAAAATTTACCCGCCATCTGCGTACCGGCCAGGCGGGACGAGTTCACTTATCTTACCCGCGGTGGCCGCTGGCGCTTGCCGGTGCCGCCTCACATGAAAAACAACGGAAACTTTATTCTTTCTCTCTCCAGCCTGTGCCGCTGGCTGGGCGAACAGGCAGAGGCACTGGGTGTAGATCTCTTTCCGGGATTTCCGGCCGCTGCGGCGTTACATGACGAAAACGGGGCCGTCATCGGAGTCCGCTGCGCCGACATGGGCCGTGAAAAAAACGGTCGGCCGGGACCGAACTTTACCGCCGGAGTCGACATTCACGCGCCCCTGACGGTACTGGCCGAGGGCTGCCGCGGCAGCATCACCAAAACGCTCATTGCCCGCCACAACCTCGACCAGGCGAGCGATCCACAGACATATGGGCTCGGTCTCAAGGAGCTTTGGCACCTGCCGCCGGGACGCGCCGAACCGGGCCTGATCCAGCATTCCATAGGCTGGCCACTCGATCGCAAAACCTACGGCGGCAGCTTTCTATACCATCTCAACGACAACCAGGTATATGTGGGCTTTGTCGCCGGGCTCGACTACGAGGATCCCATGTTTTCGCCCTTCGAGGCGTTCCAGCAATTCAAGCATCACCCCAGCATACGTCCCCTCCTGGAGGGAGGCGAAATTCTCGCCGCCGGCGCCCGAACCCTTGTCGAGGGCGGCTGGCAATCCTTGCCGCGGCTGGAAATTCCGGGAATGCTGATTGTCGGTGATGCCGGCGGAACCCTCAATGTTCCCAAAGTCAAAGGAATCCATATGGCCATAAACTCCGCCATGTTGGCCGCCGAACATTACGCGGAGAAGAAAACTCCCGAAGGCTACAATGCCCTCCTGCGCGCCTCGCCCATTGGCCGGGAACTGCGCCGGGTGCGCAATATCCGCCCCGGTTTCAAGAAAGGGTTGTGGCGAGGCATCGCCAATGCGGCGTTCGAAACGCTGCTGGCAGGGCATACTCCCTGGACCTTGCATAATCACACCGACTACTCGAGCCTTACCAAGCTAAGCCGGTTCACTCAAATTAAACGCGGCTGGGCCAAGCGCGTTCTCCCGCCCCGCGATCGCCCGGCCTCGGTATTCTTTTCCCAGACCGCGCACGATGAAACGCAACCGCTACACCTCAAAGTCGCCGATACCTCGATCTGCATCGACCGCTGCCGCACCGAATATGCCAACCCCTGCACCCGTTTCTGCCCCGCCGGGGTCTATGAAATGATCGAGGATGATACCGGCAGGCACCTACAGATCAATGCCGCCAACTGCCTGCACTGCAAGGCTTGCGACATCAAGGACCCCTATGAAATCATTACCTGGACCGTACCCGAAGGCGGCTCCGGTCCGAACTACACGAACCTGTAGAACCGTCCCGGAATAGATGCCGGACCGGGTAACCCAACTTTTTACCTTGCGGAAACTGACATGAAAATACTGGTTGCCATCAAACGTGTCGTGGACTATAACGTTCGCGTTCAAATCAAACGCGATGGTTCCGGCGTCGCCACCGATGGGTTGAAGATGAGCATCAACCCTTTCGATGAGATCGCCCTGGAAGAGGCCTTGCGTATTCGTGAAGCGGGAACAGATACGCAAGTTCTAGTCGTCTCGATCGGTTCCCAATCCGCCCAGCAGCAGTTGCGCACCGCGCTCGCGATGGGTGCCGACCGCGCCCTGCTGCTCAGCACCGAGGACGAATCACAGATTCAACCCCCACTGCTCGCCCACGCTCTGCTCAAGCTTATCGAGCAAGAATCCCCCGAGCTGGTCCTCATGGGCAAACAAGCCATCGACGACGATGCAAACCAGACCGGCCAAATGCTGGCCGCGCTGTGGGGCCGCCCGCAGGCGACCTTCGCCTCGAAGATCGAACTGGCCGCCGGCCTGGCCACTGTGACCCGCGAGGTGGACGAGGGGCTGGAGCTGATCCGGGTCGAATTGCCCGCGCTGATCACCACCGACCTCAGGCTCAATACGCCCCGATTCGTCAAGATGCCCGATATCATGAAGGCCAAACGCAAACCGCTCGAGATCCGTCCATTGGTCGAACTCGATCTGGAACCGACACCGCACCTGGAAACCTTCGCCTACGAACCACCGCCGAAACGCCAGGGGGGGCACAAAGTCGATAGCGTGGCCGCACTTGTTGCCACACTCAAGGCAAAAGGAGTCATCGAATGAACAAGATCTTGGTCATTGCGCAACACAACTCCAGGGAACTGTCCCCCGCCACCTATCGCGCCGCGGCCTGTGCCCAGGCTATCGGGGGCGAAATTACCGTGGCCGTATTCGCCGAAGCAGCGGGACCGATCGCCGCCGCCGCGGCCCGATTAGATGGTGTCTCGCGGGTCATCACGATCGAACGCCCGGAAAACGCGCACCAGTTGGCCGCCCTGCTCGCACCGCAGATCGCCGCGTTGGCTCCCGATTACACCCATGTACTGATGACCTCCACCACTTGCGGCAAAGATGTGCTTCCCCGCGCCGCCGCCCTCGCGGGTGCGGCGATGGTGAGCGATGTCATGCAGGTTCTGGGGCCACGCGAATTCCGGCGCCCGATCTATGCCGGAAACGTCATCGTCTCGGTACGGGTCCCCGGTACCGGTCCCGTATTTGCAAGTCCGCGTGCCGCCTCGTGGAGGCCCGTGGGCAACGGTGGCGAAGCCGCCATAGAGCCGGCCACGCTTGAGCTCTGTTTGCCTACTCATACCGAATACCTGCGCCTGGAGCAAGAGGAGAACGATCGCCCGGATCTGCAATCCGCCTCCCGGGTCATCTCCGGCGGCCGCGGTGTCGGCAGTACCGAGAACTTCAAACTCATCTATTCCCTCGCCGATAAACTGGGCGCGGCGGTCGGCGCCTCACGCGCGGCGGTGGACGCCGGCTTCGCGCCCAGCGATCTGCAGGTGGGCCAGACCGGAAAGATCATCGCCCCCGAACTCTATATCGCCGTCGGTATTTCCGGCGCCATTCAGCACCTGACCGGCATCAAGGATGCGGGCACCATTGTCGCCATCAACAAGGACCCCGAAGCCCCGATTTTCGAAGTAGCCGATATCGGGCTTGTCGGCGATTTATTCAAGATCCTGCCGGAGCTGGAACAGGAGATCGAGAACCCTTCATGAATCCGAAACCGCCTCGCCCTCCCGATTCCGCGCGCACGTACCGCGCGGCCGGGATCCGTGCCATCCTCGCCGGCATCGGGACGGTTTCCATTCTTCCGGCTCTGCCGGGCCGTGGTGCAAATCCGGCCCGGGTGCCAGTTGTAAAAACCTCTAATGGAGCAGCCTAAGGAGAGAAACAATGGCCGGATTTAACAAGGTCGTCACAACCTACAACGAAGCCCTGGAAGGGCTCACGGATGATATGGTCGTCATGGTAGGTGGCTTTGGCTTATGCGGTATTCCCGAGGGCCTGATCGCCCACGTGCGCGATCTCGGGGTTCGCGGACTAACCTGCATTTCCAACAATGCCGGGGTCGATGGCTTTGGACTTGGCCTGTGGCTGGAGCAGCGCCAAATCAAAACCATGATCGCCTCCTATGTCGGTGAAAATGCACTGTTTGAAGAATTGTTCCTATCCGGTGAGATGGAAGTCATTCTCACCCCGCAGGGTACGCTGGCCGAAAAGATTCGTGCCGGAGGCGCGGGCATTCCGGCATTTTACACCGCGACGGGATATGGTACCCAGGTTGCCGAGGGCAAGGAGACCCGCGAGTTCGATGGCAGAAATTATGTTCTCGAGAGATCACTCACAGCGGATTTTTCACTGATCAAGGCCTACCAAGCCGACACCATGGGTAATCTGGTATTCCGGAAGACGGCGTTGAACTTTAATGCGGACATGGCAACGGCAGGAAGAATCACCGTGGCCGAAGTCGAAGAGATCGTTGCACCGGGCAAGCTGGACCCGAACTTCATCCACGTTCCAGGTATCTACGTCAATCGCGTGATTCAGGGAACTTTCGAAAAGCGGATCGAACAACGCACCGTGCGTCCAGCGTAATTGGAAATAAGGAGCATACGATGGCACTGACTCGGGATCAAATAGCACAACGCATCGCCCAGGAATTGAAGGATGGCTACTACGTCAACCTGGGAATCGGGATACCCACCCTCGTCGCCAACTATATCCCCGCCGGGATTGAAGTTTTGCTGCAATCCGAAAACGGCCTGCTGGGAGTAGGCCCCTTCCCCACCGCCGATGAAGTCGACCCCGACCTGATCAACGCGGGCAAGCAGACGGTTACCGCAATTACCGGGGCGGCGTTTTTCCCTTCCTCCAGCAGTTTCGCCATGATTCGCGGAGGGCACGTGGACTTGACCGTTCTCGGCGCATTCGAGGTCGATCAGAACGGTAATATCGCCTCCTGGATGATTCCCGGAAAATTGGTAAAAGGCATGGGGGGCGCCATGGATCTGGTAGCAGGCGCAGAAAACATCATCGTGACCATGATGCACGCCAATAAACACGGGGTGTCGAAAATTCTCAAGCAATGCACCCTTCCGCTTACCGGTGTCAACTGCATCAAGAAAATTGTCACCGATTTGGCGGTGCTGGAAATACGCGCCGGTAAATTCCATCTTCTGGAGCGGGCACCGGGTGTAAGCGTGGAGGAAATTCAGAGTAAAACCGAAGGCGATCTCGTTGCCGAAGGCGATATTCCAGAGATGAACTTGCAATAGACTTCCAGGGGACTGGCCACTCGCGGATCAACCGCATATGTGAACATCGACATATAGAAGTCATAATGGCGTGGTATCGATATACCGTTGTGCAATAACCCCCGAGCCGTCACACCCTCGCGGCGAAAAAATTACCGCAACCGCCATGCGCAAAATCATCCACAGAAGTGAAACCCATAACCTCGAAGCCTTGGCCGACCCCGGATTTCTGGAAGCCTTTCGCAAGCGTCCCCGAACTTATCACCGAGTGAGGATATCCGCAGCAGTTTTTCTACTCGACCCAAGCCCGCGCCCGCTCGCAAGCGCGGAGCCACTGCCGATAACGCTGCTCACGAGCGAGCCCATCAAGCGCCGCCCGGAAGACTCTCTGCGCACGCCAGACTCCGCGTAACTGCCGAGGTTCCATAACCCCCGCACCGATGCCTGCCAGCATGGCCGCACCCAGCGCCGTAGTCTCGGTAACGGCAGGCCGCAACACCGGCACACCGATCACTTCCGCCTGAATCTGCATCAGGAGATCATTACGCGAGGCGCCGCCGTCCACGCGCAGTTCACCCAAGGGTTCCCCGCGGATCGACTCCATGGCCCGAAGTATATCGCGGGTGCGAAATGCGATGGCCTCCAGCACCGCCCGGGCCAGGTGTGCCGCGGTGCTACCTTGCGTCAGGCCGACAATCGTTCCCCTTGCATAGGGATCCCAGAACGGCGCGCCGAGGCCGGCGAGAGCGGGAACAAAGTACACCCCGCCGGAATCGGGCACCTGGGCGGCAAGGCACTCGATATCGGCCACATCGCAAATCACCCCGAGTTCATCCCGAAGCCACTGCACGGCGGCTCCGACAGCGAAGATCGCACCTTCCAGCGCATAAACGGCGGGCCTTCCGGCTACCTGCCAGGCCACGGTGGACAGCACCCCTTCCCCCGCAACCGGCACGGACCCGGTATTGATGACAACGAAGGCCCCCGTGCCGTAGGTATTCTTCGCCTGCCCCGGTTCCAGGCAGACCTGGCCCAATAGGGCCGCCTGCTGATCGCCGGCCACTCCACGGATAGCAATTTCGGCATTGCCGATGCGAGCGCTGCCAAAATCACCGGCAGACGGGCGCACCTCAGGCAACAGGGCAACCGGAACGCGGAATAACTCGCACAATTCCGGATCCCATTTCAACCTGCGGATATCAAAAAGCAGGGTACGCGCAGCATTACCGACATCCGTGGCATGTACCCGCCCCCCGGTAAGCCGCCACACCAACCAGCTGTCCACCGTTCCGAACGCAAGCTCTCCCGACTTCGCCCGGGTGCGCGCACCCGGAATCCGATCAAGCAGCCAGGCAATCTTGGTCGCGGAAAAATAGGGATCAAGCACCAGCCCCGTGCGCTCGCGCACCAGGGGTTCAAGGCCCTCTCCGCGCATCCGGCGGCACTCATCGGCGGTGCGCCTATCCTGCCAGACGATGGCCGGAGCAAGGGGACGCCCGCTCGCCCGGTCCCAAAGGATCGTGGTCTCGCGCTGGTTGACAATGCCGATGGCGGAAATATCCCCAGCCGGAACCGCCGCTGCAGCCACTGCGGCCCTGGCCGCCGCAAGCTGGGTTTCCCAGATCTGTTCCGGATCCTGCTCCACCCAGCCGGGATGCGGATAGGTGCTCGCAAGCACCTTTTGTGAGCGCGAAATAATCTTTCCCGCCGTGTCGAAAAGTATCGCCCGGCTGCTGCCGGTTCCCTGGTCCAGGGCCAAGAGATAACTCATTTTACGACCCCCGGATTGCCTTTTCGCCGGAGCGACTCCAGCTTGAGCCTCCCACATGATCTTTGAAATGTACCCGCTACACCCGGTAAAAACAAGATACCATCGGTGAACAAACAAAACTCCAGGCCAATGCGCCAGTTGCATCACAATTCAGGCGAGATGCACAAACCATTAAAATACTCCCATGCATAATTACCTTCTTCACCCGACCCGACCGACCACAAGGGCCGTGGCTGGATGAGTGGCGACTTCCCGCCCGCCCGGGTGGAAATGGCCTATCACGCGCTGATAGAAAAGGGAAAAATCACGAGTGATCCATCCCAGCTAAAGGCGCTGGCCGCACTGGCACGCCTGGAACGCGATCTGACCTCCCGCCCACGTGCCATCTTCCGTAGCCGCCCGATACGTGGAGTTTATCTATACGGCCCGGTTGGACGCGGGAAAACTCTGCTGATGAATCTTTTCTACCAAACCTTGCCACTTAAAGCCAAGCTGCGCCGACACTTCCATGCCTTCATGCTGGCGGAAGTTCATGCAAAACTCCGGCGACTCGGCAACGTTCGTGATCCGATTCCGCGTCTTGCCAAATCCCTGGCCAAGCGGATTCGGGTTCTGTGTTTCGACGAACTGATCGTCGAGGATATCGCCGACGCCATGCTGCTTGGGATGCTGTTCGAAACCCTGTTCGCCCAAGGTGTAGCCCTGGTTACCACCACCAACGTACCACCGCATGGGTTATACCGCGACGGCCTGCAACGTGACCGGTTTCTACCTGCAATTCGGACCCTGGAAGCACACTGTCAGGTAGTCGATGTCTCGGGCGCACGCGACTATCGTCATGAGCACCTGGGCGCCGCGGGGGCCTACCGGGTGAGCACCGACAGCATCGGCATGCGAGCCGCACTCGCCCGGCTGTTTTCAGCCTTGACCGGTGTCGCGCCCGTGGCGCGGGAACTCGTGGTGAACCTGCGCAAACTTCGGGTCATGGGGGTAAGCGCGGATACGCTACTGATGGATTTTACAACCTTATGCGAAGGCCCACGGGCACCCGCCGACTACTTGGATCTGGCCACACGCTACCGCACAATTTTACTGACCGACGTACCACGACTCGACGATGACAGGCTGGAGGCCACCCGTCGCTTTATCGCCCTCGTGGATATCCTTTACGAAAACCATACCATCCTCGTGATTACAGCCGCTGCTGAGCCGCACTCACTCTATTCGGGAAAGCGCTTCCACTTCGAGTTCCGGCGCACCGCAAGCCGCCTCGAAGAAATGCGCTCTGCCGAGTATTTGGGAACCGCCCATCTCGCCCCCATGGCAACCTTCACGCCGCTATAAGGCATTAACCATCGACAAGCGAAGTCGGCTCGGGTCGTCTGGGAGCGGCCGAAGGTTCGATCTGAAGATGCAATTTTCCATCGGTAACCCCGATTTTCACCTGCCCACCACCGGCCAATCGACCGAAAAGCAACTCCTCGGCAAGCGGCGCCTTGATCCGCTCCTGAATCAGTCGCGCCATCGGCCGGGCGCCCATTGTCGGATCATACCCATGCTCGGCGAGCCAGGCGCGCGCCGCGTCATCGGTATCGACACCGACTTTTTTCTCCTCCAACTGCGCCTCGAGTTCAATGAGAAACTTGTCGACCACCCGTAAAATAGTCGCGGGAGCAAGCGGTTCGAACTGGATAATCGCATCCAGTCGATTGCGGAATTCCGGCGTAAACAACCGCTGTAAAACCTCCATCCCATCGGCGGCATGATCCTGCGGCGTAAACCCCACACTGTGGCGAGCCATCTCCTGGGTCCCGGCATTCGTGGTCATTATGATAATTACATTACGGAAATCTGCGCGGCGTCCGTTATTGTCGGTCAGGGTGCCATGATCCATCACCTGCAAAAGCAGGTTAAATACCTCTGGATTAGCCTTTTCGATCTCGTCAAGCAGTAACACCGAATGCGGATTCCGGGTGATTTCCTCGGTAAGCAGCCCCCCCTGATCGAAGCCGACATAGCCCGGCGGAGCACCAATCAGGCGCGAGACGGTATGGCGCTCCATGTACTCGGACATATCGAAGCGAATGAGCGGAATACCCAACAGCTTGGCAAGCTGGCGTGTCACCTCGGTTTTACCGACCCCAGTAGGACCCGCAAACAGGAACCCGCCAATCGGGCGTTCGGGATGCCCCAACCCGGAACGGCCCATCTTGATTGCCTGGGTCAACTTGGTGATCGCTTGATCCTGCCCATAAATCGTCAGCTTGAGATCCCGTTCCAGAGTGCGCAGGGCATCGCGATCCGAACGCGAAACACTCTTCGGGGGAATACGGGCCATGCGCGCCACCACGGCCTCGATATCAGCCACGGTTACGGTCTTGCGCCGGCGGGCCGCCGGGCGCAAGCGCATTTCGGCACCCGCCTCATCGATAATATCGATGGCCTTGTCAGGCAACCGGCGGTCATTGAGATAACGCGCGCCGAGTTCAACGGCGGTACGTAGCGCCTTATGCGGATAGCGCACGCCATGGTACTGTTCGAAGCGCTCCTTAATGCCTCCCAGAATCTCCACCGTCTCCTCGATGCTCGGCTCCACCAGGTCGATTTTCTGGAACCGTCGGGCCAGGGCATGATCCTTCTCGAAGATGCCTCGAAACTCCTGATAGGTGGTCGAGCCAATGCATTTCAGCTCCCCCGAAGCCAACACCGGCTTGATCAGATTAGACGCATCCATCACCCCCCCCGAGGCCGCGCCGGCCCCGATCACCGTATGAATTTCGTCGATGAACAGAATCGCGCCCGGGTGGGCCGAGAGTTCTCCCAGCACCGCCTTGAGGCGTTTCTCGAAATCTCCCCGGTATTTGGTACCGGCAATCAGCGCACCAAGATCAAGCGAAAAAACCACGGCTGCATGCAGGATATCCGGAACCCGACTCTTGACGATTCTCAGCGCCAACCCCTCGGCCAACGCCGTCTTACCCACACCCGCCTCGCCGACAAACAGTGGATTATTCTTGCGCCGACGACACAGGATCTGCATGGCTCGGGCGAGTTCTTCGTCCCGGCCTATCAGCGGATCGATCTTTCCCTGGCGGGCCAATTGATTGAGATTCCGGGTGTATTGTTCCAGCGCGGACGATTCCTGCTTTGCCCCCGCTCCATCCTGTTGCCTGGTCGAACTCTCGCCGGTCTCATCCGCTGTATCCCGCCTGGTAATACCGTGGGAGAGATAATTCACGACATCCAGGCGACTGACTTGCCGGCGATTGAGCAAAAAAACCGCATGTGACTCCTTCTCGCTGAAGATCGCGACCAGCACATTCAATGCACTCACCTCGTTCTCGCCTGCGGACTGGACATGGAAAATGGCCCGTTGCAACACCCGCTGGAACCCGAGAGTCGGCTGAACATCAACTACGGTCTGCTGGCTCAACCGCGGGGTGGTCTTGGCGATATATAAAGATAAATCCTCATGCAAGCTCCTATGGTTTACGCCGAAGGCATCGAGCATCTCAATCACCTCCGGCACATCGAGCAATGCCCGCAGCAGATGTTCAACGGTGATAAACTCCTGGTGCGAATCGCGCGTCTCCTTGAATGCCGCATTGAGGCAGAACTCAAGTTCTTTGCTAAGCATGTTCAGTCCTCCTCCAGAATCGACAACAGAGGGTGTTGGTGATTGCGAGCATATTCGTTTACCTGTGCCACCTTGGTTTCCGCAATTTGATGCGTGTACACACCGGCAATACCTCGACCCCTCGTGTGCACATGGAGCATAATTTGAGTCGCCTTGTTTCGATCCAGATGAAAAAACATCTCCAGTACCTCAACCACAAATTCCATCGGTGTGTAGTCATCGTTGAGTAACACGACCTTGTAAAGCGGGGGCTCCTTGAGGTTAGAGTGGGACTCCCTAACCTCTGCACCCGGGGTGATCTCGGATTCGTTCGCATTGCCCATGGCTCGATTGTAGCTCAATATGGCGCTGGTGTACTCCGGAGGGGGCAGACCTTGTTATGTAGACGCAAGCAACGTAAACTTTAAGGATTAAGCTTCAATCAAAGGACGACGTTTCCAGGAATCATGCGCAAGATTCTTGCCAATAAACCGGGACATCGGACGTGAAATTACACAGCGGCCAGGTAAAGCGGCTCCGGCACAGCGTCCCCTTTGCGCTGTTCCTCGGCCTGCTGATGCTGGCCGGATACCTGGCGGCCCGCCTGACCTGGGAATTGGCAGGTGTCACCGCACCGAGTGCCGCCGGTCTAAGCGAGAAACGGCCATACCCCCGCCGCCAGGCCACCAAATCGAGCCTGGGGGATCTCATTGCCTCGGCCCACCTGTATGGTTCCGCGAAGGGCCTCGCTACCAGCTCCGCCCTCATGAATGCCCCGGAAACAAACCTGAATCTCACCCTAGTAGGCGTTGCCGCGGGCGCCAAAATCGATTCCCGGGCTATTATCGCCAGCGGCTCCAGCGGGATCGAAAAAACCTACTCGATCGGCGCGACCCTGCCCGACGGCACCCAAATCCGCACTATCCTCCCGGATCGGGTTATTCTCTCTCATAATGGGCGTTTTGAAGCGCTACGACTCCCCGTCACCGGCACCTCGATCCTTGCCACCCATATGAACTTCGGCAATCCGCCGCCTCAGAAAAGCGCCGGGCTGCCTTTCGCCCACCGGCAACGATTCCAACGCGGAATCGGCCCTCCTCCACCGCCCCGCCCATCGATTCTGCGCCACCAATTCAGGAAAAATCCCGGCGAAGCCTCACGCTATATACGCTTCCGTCGCTATGTAAATCAAGGAAAAGTTCGTGGCTACCGGATCTATCCCGGGGCCGATCCCATCCTGTTTCAGCGCGCCGGCTTGCGTCCCGGTGATATTGTAACGGCGATAGATGGCATTAAATTGGACAGCCCGGTAGGCGCCGCACAGGCACTTAGCCGGTTACGTAAACCCGGGGAGGCGATACACTTGAAAATATTGCGCGCAGGGCGAGAAACCACGCTTACCATAAACCCTGGAGGCTGAATGCACCACCGCATCCACAAACCGATCTGCCTCCTCACCGCGGTGCTCATTCTGGGCATTCCGCACCTGGCCCCGGCCGCCGCCTCACGGAGCCCGAGCCAACCGGGTTCGGAAATCACCCTAAACCTCAAAGGGGCCGACATCCGCCAGGTAGCCCAGATGGTCAGCGCCATTACCGGCAAGAACTTCATCATCGATCCCCGTGCCCAGGGCCGGGTTACCGTGATTTCGGCAAAACCTATCTCGGCATCGGCCCTGTTCTCGGTATTCCAGTCCGTGCTCCAGGTTCATGGACTGGCGGCCATGCCGGCAGGCCATAACACCTGGAAAATCGTCCCCTCGATCGAGGGCCGGCAAATGCCGGGGGTCCCCGGCCCGCATCGATCCCGCGCAGCCGATGACGCCATGGTTACCGAGGTGGTACAGCTGAAAAATGTCCAAGTCTCGCGACTGGTACCGGCACTCAGGCCGCTGATGTCCAGTTATGCACAACTCGCCGCCTATCCCCCATCGAACATGCTGGTCATTTCCGATCGTGCCGGCAACGTGCGGCGAATAGCCCGCCTCGCCCACGAACTCGACCGACCGTCCAACGCTAATTTCGATCTGATCCACCTGAAACATGCTTCGGCCGTCAACGTCGCCCAGATCCTGGCCAACATGCTTCGAGGCCCGGCCTTTCAGGGCCAAATGCCGCTCAAACTCGCCGCCGATCCACGTACCAATTCCATTCTCATCACCGGCAGCCCGGCCGAACGGCTCGAAGTACAAGCCCTGGTCACGCAACTCGACTCACCCACGGGATCGCAAGGCAATACCCAGGTGATCTACCTGCACTACGCTCAGGCGGTTTCCCTGGCCAAGGTACTACAAAGCTTTATCAAGTCCCAAAAGCAGCCCAGCGGCGGTAAGGGCCAGGTTACCGCCAACCGAATTTCCACTAACCTGGTCGCCGACAAAGGGCTCAATGCCCTGATCGTTACGGCGACGCCTAAGGTCATGGCCGAACTCAAAAACATCATCCATGCCCTGGACGTTCGCCGCGCTCAGGTCCTGGTTCAGGGCATCATCGCCGTACTCTCCTCGGCAACCGCCGCCCAACTGGGTATCACCTGGGCCGCCGAATCCAGTGGCGTAGCCGGGCTGACCAATTTCCCCAACGGGGTTGTCAATCTCGGCTCGCTGGCAAACGCCGGCGGCTCGGGAACCGCCGGGGCCTTGGGAGCCGCGGCGGGTAATCTGGCCAGCCAGATCCCCGGGGGGCTGCTTTTTGGTGTCGGGCGCCTGATCAAGAACGGCACCAGCTTCGCAGCACTTCTAAATGCGCTTTCCAGTGACTCCTCGGCCAACATTCTTTCCACCCCCTCATTAGTGACCCTCAACAACCAAAAGGCGGAACTTATCTCCGGTCAAAATGTACCCCTGGTAACCGGCCAGTACACCAATACCGGTACGGGCACCGCCACCACGGGGATAAACAACCTGATCAATCCGTTCCAGACGGTTCAGCGTAAACAACTGGGCCTGAGTTTGAAGATCAAGCCCCAAATCAACTACGGAGGCAACACGGTAACGCTGTCGATCAACGTGACGGACCAGAGCCTGGCCCCAAGCGTACAAGGCGCCAGCGGGCTGGTTACCAGCAAACGGGAAATCAAGACCACGATCGTGGCGAGAAACAAGCAGATCGTCGTGCTCGGCGGACTAATCAGTACCAACCTGTCACAAAGCCGACAAAAAGTGCCCCTGCTCGGAGACATCCCACTCATCGGTAACTTGTTTCGCTATCGCTCCTCGAAAAAACAGCGTCAGAACTTGATGATTTTCCTGCGCCCGGTCATTCTGCGCAATACGGCCGATACCAACGCGGCGACCTCGCCGCGGTACAATCAAATTCGGGAAATGGAGATTGGCCGGGGCGAACATATCCCCCTGTTGCCGGGAGTCAAACCACCGGTTCTGCCCCGGCTTGTTCCTCCGTCGGAAAGCCGGAATTTGCCGCGTGCCGCCCCCGTTCCCCAATCCGCACCCGCCGCGGGCACGGCATCTCGTCCCGGTGCAACCACGAATTCTCATGGCCACGGTAACTGACACCCGCCCCGATATCACCGTTCAGGCGCGCATTCCCTATGGGTTTGCGCGGCGCCACGGAGTGCTGCTACGGGAATACTCCTCCACCGGAGCCGTGATCACCCACCTCGACAATGTCGATCCACAAGCGCTGATCGAACTACGAAGAGTCCTCGATCGTCCGCTCAGCCTTGAGCCCGTCGATAAGGCCCGCTTCGATCAGCTGCTCCAGGCAAGCTACGAGGAGCATCAGTCTATCGAAGGCTTTGAAACGCTGGAGGCGCGAACGGATCTGTCCAGCGTCGCCGATCAATTACCCGAGCCGGAGGATCTGCTCGAAGCCGATGATGATGCCCCGATCATTCGTTTGATCAACGCCCTGCTGACCGAAGCCGTACGCGAAAACGCCTCGGATATCCATATCGAACCGTTCGAGGACAACCTGGTCGTGCGCATGCGCGTGGACGGAGTGCTGCGCGAGGTTCTCAAATCGCGCCGGGCGGTTGCCCCCCTGGTGGTTTCACGGGTCAAGGTGATGGCCCGGCTCGATATTGCCGAAAAACGCTTGCCCCAGGACGGCCGAATCTCACTCAAGATTGCCGGAAGACCGGTGGATGTACGCGTCTCGACCATCCCCTGCGGACATGGCGAGCGAGTTGTGCTGAGGCTACTGGACAAGCGGGCGGGACGCCTGTCGCTGAGACATCTCGGCATGCCCGGAACCACCCTGGAAACCTTGCTGGAACTGATTGCGAAGCCACATGGCATTCTCCTCGTTACCGGACCCACAGGGTCGGGGAAAACCACGACTCTCTACGCCTCACTGACGCGGCTGAACGATCACAGCCGCAATATCATGACCGTCGAGGATCCGATCGAATATTACCTGGAAGGCATCGGCCAGACCCAGGTAAACCGCCGCGTACAGATGACCTTCGCCCGCGGCCTGCGTGCCATCCTGCGCCAGGATCCCGATGTGGTTATGATCGGAGAAATCCGTGATCTCGAGACCGCCAAGATTGCGGTTCAGGCTTCGCTCACCGGGCACCTGGTGCTTTCCACCCTGCACACCAATACCGCGGTGGGGGCCATAACCCGACTCGCCGACATGGGGGTCGAGCCCTTTCTGCTCTCATCCAGCCTGATCGGATTGCTCGCGCAGCGACTGGTACGCCTGCTTTGCCCCAAATGCCGCGAACCCTACGCGCCTACCGTGGAAGAACGGGAACTGATTGGAGTAGAGGACGACTCCCGGCTCTTTTATCGCCCCACGGGTTGCGACGCCTGCAACCAGAGCGGATACCACGGACGCACCGGAATCTATGAATTGGTGCCGATCGATACCACCATGCGCCGGCTGATTCATGATCGAGCCAGCGAACAAACCCTCGAAGCCCATGCCCGCACCTACACTCCCAGCATCCGCCTCAACGGACGAGACCGTATTCTCGCCGGAGAAACCAGCGTCGAGGAAGTCTTGCGGGTTACGCGCGAGGACTAATGGCCCGATTGACTCCTTCCGGTCCGGAAACCACGAAATTCCTCTACCGGTCACCGGCATCCTCTTCATTAGCCGCCGGCTTCCCGGCAAAGGCTGCATATCGTCCGGAGATCTGCTAAGCCATGGGAGCCTATGAGTACACCGCCCTGGACCAGGCAGGGCGCGAAAAAAAAGGGATCATCGAAGGCGATACCCCCCGGGCAGCACGACAGAAGTTACGCGAGGCGGGGTTTATCCCCCTGTCCGTAACCGGTGCGGCGGAACGTGAGGCCCGGCGGGCAAGCAGCGGCCGCTTCAGCCTGAAACGGCGTATCAGCCCCGCGGATCTTGCCCTGGTGACACGCCAACTGGCCACCCTGGTGGCCTCGGGACTCCCCCTGGAAGAATCCCTGGCGGCGGCGGCCGAGCAAAACGAAAGGCCGCGCCTGGTCAGCATGCTGATGGCCATCCGCGGCAAAGTACTCGAGGGACATTCGCTGGCTCGCGGGCTGGGTGAATTCCCCCATGTCTTCCCGGAAATTTTCCGGGCGACCGTCACCGCCGGAGAACAGACCGGGCACCTGGACGCGGTTCTGGAACGGCTTGCCGACTACGCCGAAAATCGCCAGGATTTACGCCAAAAACTCACCCTTGCACTCATTTACCCCGCGCTGCTCACCGTGGTGGCTATCAGCATCGTTCTCGGGCTGATGACCTACGTGGTACCACAGGTCGTACAGGTCTTCGTTAGCATTCATCAACAACTCCCGCTGGTCACCCGCATCCTGATCGGTTTTTCCGGTCTCCTGCGCCAGTGGGGCTGGCTGATTCTGATCATATTCATCACTGCGGCTTTCGCCATCCAGCGAACTCTCAAACACCCGGGACCACGACGCCGTTTTCATGCCCGGTTGCTTCGGCTGCCGTTCATCGGGCGGCTGATCCGCGGTCTCGATACGGCCCGTTTTACCCGAACCCTATCGATCCTGGCCGGAAGCGGTGTTCCGGTTCTGGATGCACTCAGAATCTCCGGCGAGGTAATCGGCAACATCCCCATGCGCGAAGCTGTCGCCGAGGCCGCCGACCGGGTACGCGAAGGGGCCTCGATCCACAAGGCCCTCGCTCAGCGCAAACTATTTCCGCCGATTGCAATTCATTTGATCGCCAGCGGCGAACAGTCGGGCACCCTGGAATCGATGCTCGAACGCACGGCCATCAACCAGGAACGGGAACTTTCGGGGCTCATATCCGCCATGCTTTCGATCATGGAACCGGCCGTGATCCTGCTCATGGGCGGCGTGGTGTTATTTATAGTGCTCGCGATTTTGCTGCCGATCTTCGACCTCAACCAGCTAATTCACTAGAAAGCCATCCACCTTAAGGGTTCGACGCGCAAGCGGGCGAGAGGGTGTGAGCACAAACGACGCGCCTGAGGCACATGATGCCGTCACACAAAAATAAATCCAGGCAAGTTGGTCCGTGCTCCCCTCAACAGCAGGGGTCGCTGGTTCGATCCCAGCGCCGTGTCACAAAAGTGTCCACGAATTAATAACGAAGCAGCAAGATTTCATCTACCCCGCCTTCTCGAACAGGTCAGAAACACCACAATCGACAGCAACAGGCTAACCCGGACAAGCACAGTGGAAGATCTTGCGCGAATTCAACTCGGAAGTGCAACTCATTGAATCGGAGTGAGAGGCGAGCTGCGTTAGCATCCAGTCCTTTCGTTCCGGCAAGAATGAGAGACACTGATGAGACACTATACG
>Ga0256829_1000912_pt1 | contig 26166 bp, 29 predicted proteins | sample 131447metaG_FD_185979 | JGI IMG/M metagenome (GOLD analysis project Ga0256829, IMG submission 185979) | Hydrothermal vent microbial communities from Lau Basin, Pacific Ocean - 131-447 | ecosystem: Environmental > Aquatic > Marine > Hydrothermal vents | place: Pacific Ocean: Lau Basin | collected... | reverse complement strand
GAAGATAGTTTGAGTGCTGATTGGGTAGATTGTTCCGCTCATATGTTATGGATAGGGGATAGGACTAGAGGGGTTGATGACGCACATGTAGAGTTTTTAAGAGGTGTCATAAATCCAGTTGGCATCAAAGCGGGACCGAGTATGAGTGAAACCGATCTTCTTGCATTGATTGAAAAAATCAATCCTCAAAATGAGATGGGCAAGATAAATATCATAGTAAGAATGGGTGCTAGCAAGATAAAAGAAGAGCTTCCAAAACTAATTCGAGCAGTTAAAAAAGCTGGGAAAAATGTAATTTGGAGTATTGACCCTATGCATGGTAATACAGTAAAAGCATCAAATAACTATAAAACAAGAGCTTTTGATGAAATATTAAAAGAAGTAAAAGGCTTTTTTAAAGTTCACGAAGAAGAGGGTACATTTCCAGGGGGTGTACACTTAGAAATGACTGGACAAGATGTTACAGAGTGCGTTGGTGGCTCAAGAGAAGTAACGGAAGAAAATCTTAGTTCAAGATACAATACGCATTGCGACCCAAGATTAAATGCCAATCAAGCTTTGGAACTTGCATTTTTGATAGCCGAGTCTTTAAAAGAAGCAAGAGACAGAATGAAAGAAAGATAAAAAGAACAATGAAGAAATTTTCTAAAATAAACCATACGATCAGAGTTAGCATCTTTATCGTATCATTCATATCATCTATTTATATTGTATTTAATCTTTTTGCTGACCCTTTAGGGTCTACAAAGCCATTGGCATATTTGTCTTTATTGACGTTATTTGCAATTTGTGTAAATCTTGGACTTGGAATATTGAGAAATTTCACTAATTTTTCACAAAACAAATGGGTATTTTATACTTTTCAATGGATATTGACTATAATCGCACCCATAGTATTAATTTTGCTTATAGAGCATCCATTGCAAAAAAGAATTATGTGGAAAGCATCAAGCCAAATGGAGCCAATCATAAAATATATTAATTCTTACGCTAAACAAAATTCTACATTGCCAGAAAAAATACTATACAATACAAGTAAAATTAATAGTTTTGGATATTTTCAAAGAGACAAATCATATATGATTAAAACCGTTATCTCCGCTATCGATACCAATGGCGAAACTATTTATTATGATTCCAAAAACAAAAAATGGTATAGGTTTCATCATGACCAATTTGAGTACTTTAAAAACAAAAAAGTTATGCCTGAAAATATTAAAAACTATCTGTGGTTTGTGGCACCCACAAAAAGATAAACATCTGACAGAGAACATAAATAAACCAATATAAATATATCCGAACCATTTTTTGCAAAATTTTATGTATTAGATGGTAAAATATGTTATGAAAAAAATATATCTCATAAGACATGCAAAGGCAAGTGACGCAGAATTTGGTATAAATGACTTTGAAAGAGCACTTAGTAAAAAAGGCAAAAATGATGCAACTTTTATCGCTAAGAGGTTAAAGCATTTTGGAATATCACCAGATTTAATCATATCAAGCCCTGCAAAAAGAGCAAAAACTACAGCTAAAATCATTGCTGAAACTCTCAATTATGAAAAATATTCAATCAACTTTCAAGAGTCCCTATACGATAGCTCATGCCAAACATACAGATATTTGCTTGATTCTGTGGATGATAGTATAAAATCTCTTTTTATTGTGGCACACAATCCAACCATAACCGAAACAGGGGAGATTTTAAGTGGTGCAATTCTAACAAATATGCCTACTTGCTCTATCGTTTGCATAGAATTTGATGTAAGAAGCTTGAAGGATATAAAAGAAAATAGTGGAAAAATACTTTTTTTTGACTATCCCAAGAAGCATAATATTTCTATTTAGTAGGCACCATACCTGGAATTGTGCTATAATTAATAGTTTGGAAATTATAGTTTCCAATACAAAAGGAATATATTATGAAATATCTTATAGATTGTGAATCTTCAGTAGAAAAATCGCTTCTGTTTTGGATTGGAAGATTTATTAAATATAAAGTTACTACACTTTCTAACCGACAAGTAAGCGACAAAGATAGACTGGCAAATCTTATGCGAGATTTAACTCTACATGTAAGCAGTATTGAACATTTAAAAACAACAGTAAAAGAGATAAGAAATGTAGGCATTGGTGGCATACATATATATTTTATCCCTATTGCCAAGCTTTACAAATATATCTTAAATTTTGGTGCAAATTCTCTAAAAGAAATTGATGAAGAATTTTTGAGTGAATTTTTGGCGATTGAAACTTCTGCATTGTCTGATGCCACTAAGAAAAATTATCGTATAGCACTGTTGGCGTTTTTTGGATACTTAGATAAACAAAACGATGAAAAATATACTTTTTTGATTGAACTTAAAAACTGGGGTGGACTTGGCGGTAAAGGTGGTGATAAACTGCCCTCTTATATGCATAAAAAAGAAGTCTCGCGATTTATAAAAGCTATCGATGAATTTGAATTTAAACCTCAAATACTTAGCAGAAATAGGCTTATCGTAAAAACTATACTTTACACTGGTATAAGAGTTGGAGAAGCTCTTGGAATTAAACTCAAAGATATATTTGAAGAAGGTGAATTTTTTATGATACAAGTGCGTGGAAAAGGGAACAAACCCCGTATTGTTATGATTAAAAAAAGCATAATATCGCCTGATTTGAAACAGTGGCTAGATATAAGAAATTGCCAAGACGCCCTACTCTTTTGCAATAAATTTGGCAAAAAACTCACGCAGGCATATATAAGTAGGATTGTAGAAAAAATTCTCATGAGTGCAGGAATCAAGAAAGAAAAAAATGGAGCTCACATGTTAAGGCATACTTTTGCAACTATGCTTTACCAAAAAAATCATGACCTTATCTTGGTGCAAGAGTCACTCGGTCATGCAGACATTAACACTTCTAGGATTTATACGCATTTTGACAAAGAAAAGCTAAAAAAGACAACTGATATTTACTAAAAAGTGTGTAAAAATAGAATATGCTAAATTTGCATATATTATATTTAAACTTTATTTGAAACTTTTATATATCTCTAAACAAAAGATTGTAAAATTAATCAAAACAATTAAAGGAGAAAACATGGCAGATAAAATTTATCGCGTAGATATGTCAAATCTTAGTTTTAAGATTGAAGATGTTCCAGATGAGTGGATGGGACTTGGCGGTAGAGGTTTAACTTCTACTATAATAGCAGCAGAAGTTGACCCAGAGTGTCATCCTCTTGGACCAAATAACAAAATGGTGTTTGCACCAGGATTACTATCAGGTACGAGTGCAGCAAATAGTGGTAGAAACTCTCTAGGATTAAAGAGTCCATTGACTGGAGGTATAAAAGAGAGTAATGTCGGTGGAACTATAGCAGGCGTTATGGCAAAATTAGGTGTAAAAGCTCTTATCATCGAAGGAATACCAAAAGATGACTCAACTTTTTATCATATACATGTAAGTCAAAACAAAGTAGAAATCGTAGCTTGCCCAGAGTTGGTTGGTAAAAATAATTATGCAGTTTTAGATGCTATGGAAGAAAAATATAATAAAAAAGTAGCTGTTATGACTATCGGACTTCCCGGTGAGCAAAAGATGCTTATATCTAATATATCTGTAAGAGACCCGAAAGGTAAACTAAGAAGTCATGGTCGTGGTGGTACAGGTGCTGTTATGGGTTCCAAAAAGATAAAGTGTATCACGGTTGATGCTGCCAAATTTAATGAATCAGGTGCAAGTATAGTTGATCCTGAGAAATTTAAAGCTGCAAGCAAGATATTTACAAAAGCACTGCAAGATAATCCGATAAGTGGTGAAGGTTTACCTGCGTTTGGAACAAATGTACTTGTAAATATCATCAATGAAGCAGGTGGTTTGCCATCACATAACTTTAGATCAGGCTTTTCTGAAAATGCTGAGGAAATTTGTGGCGAAACTATGGCTGAAAATATTAAAGAAAGAGGCGGAAATACAACGCACGGCTGTCATCAAGGCTGTGTTATCCAATGTTCTCAAACTTATAATGATAAAGAAGGAAATTATCTAACTTCTGGTTTTGAATATGAAATGATTTGGGCATTTGGTGCAAACTTTGGTATAAAAGATTTAGATCAAATTGCTAAAATTGATGCTTTGATGGATGATTTGGGTGTTGATGCTATCGAAACTGGTGTTACGATTGGATTGGCAGTTGATGCTGGACTTATTGAATTTGGTGATGGAAAAAGAGCATTTGAAATCTTGGAAAAAGATGTGGCTGGTGGTACTCCACTTGGAAGAATCATAGGTAGCGGTGCTGGAAATCTTGGTAAACTATATGGTTTAGTAAGAGTTCCTGTTGTTAAAAACCAAAGTATTCCTGCATATGAGCCAAGAGCCATAAAAGGACAGGGTATCACTTATGTTACTACTCCTATGGGAGCTGATCATACGGCTGGTTATGCGGTTGCCACAAATATCCTAAACAGTGGCGGACATGTAGATCCGCTTAGTAAAGAGGGTCAAGTTGAGCTTTCTCGTAATCTTCAAATAGCCTCAGCAGCAGTCGATAGCACTGGTATGTGTATATTTGTAGCCTTCCCTGCTCTTGATGAGCCTGAGTGTTTACCTGCGTTAATAGACATGATTAATGCTAGATTTGGTATAAGTCTTGGCGTTGATGATGTTATGAATCTTGGTAAAAATATACTTAAAACTGAACACGAGTTTAATCTAAAAGCTGGATTAACAAGTGCAGATGACAGAGTTCCTGAGTTTATGAAGTATGAAGCTTTACCACCTCATAATGCTATATGGGATTTCACAAATGAAGAAATAGACGAGTTCTGGAATTTCTGATGTCAATCACTATAACAGTAAAGCTATTTGCCCAGTATAGAGATGGTTTGTTTAAAGTCAAAGAGATGACTTTCCCCAAAGGCTCTACTGCTATTTATGTTATCGATGAAATTGGAATTGATCATTCAAAACTTCCTATAGGAGTTTTGATGGTAAATGGAGTACATGTAGAAGAAGATTTTGTTTTAGAAAATGGCAATGTCTTTACTATATTTCCAAAGGTTGGAGGAGGTTAATCTTCCTCTAGCTTTTTTATTCCTAGCGTCAATCTATAAGAGCCAGGAGTGCCAGGTGGCAGAAGTGCAAGTCTGTCACCATCTTTTAAAATCGCAATAAAATACAAATAATAAATTAGTTTTGGTATAATGTATAAAAATTAAAGATTGGAAAAAATATGAAAAATACACTGTTTGATGAATTAAAAGATTTAAAGAAAGATATGGCACAAAATGAAAAAGAAGAGAATGAAAAACGAATAAGTGAGATTAGAGATGAGAAAGAAGATGCTCTTAAAGATGAATTTTTAGAATTTACAAAAACTTGTGGAATAAACAAGATTGACAAGTAGAATTAGTACAAAAATTATAGAATTTTCTACATTGCCGACGGATTGTTCTTATCTGGATAATCATTTCTCAAGGATGCAATATAAATATATTGAAAATTGCTCAAGTGATTTAAACAATCAATTAGTCCAAAGAGGATGGAGAAGATTTGGAAATTACTATTCGAGGCCTCAGTGTGAGAATTGTATTAAATGTGAAAGTTTACGAATAGATGCCAATAATTTTACTTTTAGCAGGAATGCAAAAAGAACTATAAAAAAGAATATAAATACAGTTTTTTCTATACAATCTCCAACTATAACAAATGAGCATTTGGAAATATATGAAAAATACCATAAATATATGGAAAAGAAAAAAGGATGGAAAAACTATAGAATTACACCAGGGGGTTACCGCGAACTTTACAAGTCCGGTGCTGGTAAATTTGGAAAAGAAATTTTGTATTATATTGATGATAGGCTGGTTGGGGTTGATTTGGTGGACTTTTTAGACGATGGTATCTCTTCCATCTACTTTTTTTATGACCCAGATTTTAGGAATTTTTCTCTTGGAAGATACTCAATATATATGCAAATACAATTGGCAAAGAATTTTAATCTTAGATGGATTTACTTGGGTTATTATGTAAAAGATTGTCCTAGTTTAAATTATAAAGATAGATATAAACCATACGAAATAATGACAAATAACGCAACGCTAGAAGAAAGCCCAATTTGGGAGGCAAAAAAGGAATAAAATTTGCTTTATTTTTTACAAAATCTTTTATAGGAGTTTTTATGCAGATATCATATTCACATGAAATGATTGCTATAACTATACAAGAAGATGCAAAAACATTTTATTTTTTACAAAATTTAACAGAGAAGAATTTCACAAAAAAAATTGGTAAAAAAGATAAGATTATAATTTTCAAGAAAAATGATGAAAATGTCCAGAGAAGATATTTTTTGAAACTTGTGAGCAAAATATATAAAAGAAAAAAGAAAAATTCCAAAAAAGAAGAGTTGGAAAAGATAAAAAACTCTACAAACAAAAGTATAAAATTAACACTTTTAAAATCCAACCAAATTTTACAAAATATAGACATAAATATGCAAATCGAAGATAACTATGTGGTAGTTTTTAAATTTGATATATATTACTCTATTTTGGTTACATACATAAAAAATTACTTTAAAGACCATCTGGTTTCATATAGAACCAAGACAAAAACGATGACTATATACCCAAATGGAGAAAAAACAATTTTACTTCTTGAGCAACTTTTGAAAAAGAAAGAGTTACTTGGTAATTATATAACTTTTCATTACGACGCACACGAATATTATGAATATAAAAAAACTTTAAAAAAGAAAAAAAATATAAAAAGAAGACTATATGCCCTCTTCTCTCTTCTTGAAGAATATTATCTTGTTTTGGGCTGTTCTGCAAATGATAGTTTTGAGGAAGTTAGGCAAAAGTATTTAAAACTTGTAAGACAATATCACCCCGATATGCTTGATTTAAGAGATAGTACCCTTGTGGCACAATATACTAAAAAGTTTCAAGATATACAATATGCTTACAATATCATAAAATCACATTATTCATATGAGAAAAAATCAGCACTTCAGATAAGTTGATTACTTTTGGTTAGGTACTCAATAGTGTATATAACTTTTTTCGCTCGCTTGAGCCCGCTATGTTGAATTGTTGTCTATATTTTGTGATAGTTCGTCTAACCATCTTTACACCAAATTTTTTCTCTATTTGAGCTAATATCTTTATGTCACTTAGTGGTTTTTTTCTGTCTTCATATTTTACCAATTCTCTCATATAGTCTTTAATAGCACTATTTGATATGTCTTCCTCAACGGCTGTTGCGAAAAAATGTTTTAGAGGTATGACACCTCTATTGCAAGATATGTATTTGTTTGATATGGCTCTTGAGATTGTTGATGGATTTCGCTCTAGCTCATCTGCTAAATCTTGCAGCTTCATAGGAGCTATCGCATCTCCAAAGAAAAAATTATATTGGTACTCTACTATCAATAAACCTATCTTATATAAAGTTGCTTTTCTCATCTCTAGTGCATCTATCAAATCTTTGGCATCTTTTATCTTTTTAGATACAAATTCTTGTTTATCGTCAAGCCCTTCGGTATCTAGCACTATATCTGGATAGTATGCATCGTTTAATTTTACTTCAATGATACCAGAGTTATTAAATATAAAGATATCTGGGATAACTTCTCTTTGCTTTTCCAAATATTCAACTGCTGGTGGATTTTTAAACTTTTTGATTACTTTTAGCGCCTCTTGAAAATGATTTTTTTTATAATATTGCTCGATTGATTCAAAATTTTCTATAATCTGTGTGGTAAAAATATATAAGTCATCTTCTATATCCATGTCATCAAGTTGAAATAAAAATGATTCTTTAAAATCAATAGCCCCTACTCCGCTTGGCGTCAGGTTTGAAAATCGTTTTCTTATTTTTTCTACTTCTTCTACTTCATAATCAAATTTTTGTGCTATCTCTTTTATGTATTCTTTTTGTATATAGCCCTCATTGTCTAGGTTTTCGATTATATCGTAAGCAATTTTTTGAGATTTTGGAGTGGGAAAAAGAGGTGGATTTATCTGTTCGTATAAAACTTCATAAAGTGATTTTTTTTCTATTGTAAGAGCTTCGATAACATCTGAAACTGAATTTTTTGCAACTTGTTGAAAGAAACTCTTTTTTTCAAATCTTTTTTGTGTTTTTTCGTTGCCAACTTTTATTTGTATAAAAGGATTTTCTTTTGCAAAAGGCTCAAGAGTCTCTTGTAAAGACTCAAGATTTGCTTGTAAGATTGGCAACCAACTTCTAAGAGTAGAAGAGAGTTTTTGTTTTGAATTTATTTCAACGCTAGCTCTTAACTTCAAATCAAGTCCTTAAAAATTTAAAATTTAAAATCAACCCCAAGATAGTGGATTTTTACAAGTTTATTTTCTGCAACTTCTTGTGCCTTGCCACTAGCCAAAAGCATACCATCTTTTAAAACATATGCCCTATCGCAAATACCCAGCGTTTCTCTTACATTGTGATCTGTTATAAGTACACCAATATCAAGTTTTGCAAGGTCTCTTACGATAGTTTGTATGTCAGTGACGGCTATGGGATCAACTCCTGCAAAAGGCTCATCTAAAAGCAAAAATTTTGGAAAATTTGCTAATGATCTTGCTATCTCACATCGTCTCCTCTCTCCTCCACTAAGGCTGATGCCCTTTCTTTTTCTAATAGGCTCTATATTTAAAAGTTCAAGCAATTTTTCCACTCTTTGTTCAGCCTCTTCGTCATTGTCATAAACGATTTGTACAGCAAGAAGAAGATTTTCTTCCACGCTTAATTCTTTAAATATGCTAGACTCTTGAGGAAGATAACCTATACCTTCTTTTGCTCTTTTGTGAAGTGGCATCTTTGTTATCTTTTTATTGTCAAGATATATATCTCCAATAGTAGGCGAGATGATTCCACAAATCATATAAAACATAGTAGTTTTTCCTGCACCATTTGGTCCTAATAGCCCTACTATCTCGCCACTTTTAACTTCAAGCGTAACTCCATCTATGATTTTAGTTTTTTTGATAATCTTTTCTAACTTTTCAACTTTTAGTGTATGCATTTAGTAACCTCATATTTTCTATTTTTATCATCTGCTTTTTCTATTTTTACTTTTATAAAATCGTACATGTAGGCTTCTAAAATCTTTTCAAGTTTTTGATCAGCCCATTCAATCATATGATATCCATCAGCATCAAGTTCTTCAAGAAGTCCACTAGAGATAAAATTTTCGGTGCCATTTTGGTAAATATCATAATGAAAAAATTTATCTCCATAAGTTTGCTGAATTGAAAAAGTTGGTGATGTAACATCATCTTTTAATCCAAGTTTTTTTGCAAACTCTTGAACAAATGTTGTTTTTCCACTCGCTAGGTCACCTTTAAGTAAAAATATTTTACACTCATCGGAAAATTCTAAAATTTCATCTATAAAAGAGTTTAAATTTTCAAGCGAAATAGTCTTTTGTATTTTCATAAAGTATTTGATACCTTGATAATCTCTTCGAGTTTTTTCACAGCCCTTTTACTTTGTATGGCATCTAATGCCATCTCTATGCCCTCTTTTATATCTCTTGCTTTATCGTCTATTAAAAGTGCCATGGCGGTATTTAGAAGAACTATATCCCTTCTTGCGCCTTTTTCTTCACCTTTGAGAATAGCAAGAGTAATTTTTGCATTTTCTTTTGCATTACCGCCGATTATCGCCTCTTTTGGTGCAAGTTTCAATCCATAGCTTGCTGGGTCGATTATAAAATCCGTTGTTCTGTTATTTTTAAGCATCGTAGCATAAGTAACATCAGATATGCTTATCTCATCCATGCCATCCCTACTACTGACGGCAACTGCACTTTTTGTGTCCAATAAGCTAAGTCCCACTATAATTCTATTTAAAAATTCATCACTAAACACGCCTATGAGGTATTTTTTAGCACCAGCTGGATTTGTCAAAGGTCCTAATATATTAAATATTGTACGATGATCCAAACTTTTTCTTATGGGCATTATGTACTTCATGGCAGGATGGTGGTTGATAGCAAATAAAAATGTAAAACCGCATTCCCCTAGCATCAAATATTGTTTTTCGGGTTTTAGATTTAGATTAATTCCTAAAGCTCCAAGCATATCAGCACTTCCAGATTTGCTAGTTATCGCTCTATTTCCGTGTTTTGCTACAAAGCAACCAAGAGTTGGCAAAAGCAGTGAAACTGTGCTGGAAATATTAAAACTATTGCTTTTATCCCCACCTGTGCCTACTACATCTATGAGCTTATCTCTTAAAGATTCTGCGATTATTAACTTTATACTATGTTCACGCATAACTTCCGTCGCAGCTGCAATTTCTTCAGCACTTTCACCTCTTTTATATAGCTCTACTAAGTATTTTTTTGCTTCATCAGGTGAGATTTTATTTGTAAATATTTTTTCAAATTTATCTTTTGCTACTTCAAACATTTTATTTCTCCATCAACTAATTTTCTAGTTTTTCTACATATTCGTCTTGTGCACTCTTTGGAATAGTTTTTGTCGTAGGGATTTTTAGTACTTTATATTTGACAACTCGCTCAAGGTATTTTAGTGCTATAGTATCCCCTACTTTTACAATTTTTGCTGGCTTCACAACGGTATCATTGATGCTAACCACTCCACTTTTACACATGTCTTCTGATATTGCTCTTCTTTTTGTTATATTTACGCTGTTTAAAAATTTATCAACTCTCAAAACAAATCCTTGTGAATATTTTAGAAGATTGTATCGAAAAAAAATTTAAGGAACACTTTTTGCAAGTAGATATTTTTAAAATAAGCTAATTTTATAATTTTTTTAGGTAAAATACTACCTTATTTAATTAGGCTTCTTATGAGAAGTTTTGAAACATGAAGGAGATATCATCAAACGAAATATAAAAAAAGTGGTCTTAGCTTACTCAGGCGGACTAGATACTAGTATAATTTTAAAGTGGCTTCAAGATGAGTTTGGTTGCGAAGTTGTTACATTTACGGCTGATGTCGGTCAAGGTGAAGAGTTAGAGCCTGCACGAAAAAAAGCGATTGAGCTTGGAATTAAACCAGAAAATATTTTTATAGAAGATTTAAAAGAAGAATTTGTAAAAGATTTTGTTTTTCCGATGTTCAGAGCAAATGCGATTTATGAAGGAGAATACCTTCTTGGAACTTCTATAGCAAGACCTTTGATAGCAAAAAGACAAGCTGAGATAGCAGCACTTACGGGAGCAGATTCAGTTAGTCACGGAGCTACTGGAAAAGGAAACGACCAAGTTAGGTTTGAGCTTGGATATCTTGGTATAAATTCAGATTTGACAATCATTGCACCTTGGAGAGAATGGGATTTGAATTCTCGTGAAAAATTGATGGCTTATGCACAAAAACATAATATCAAGATAGAGAAAAAAGGAAACAAATCACCATATTCTATGGATGCAAACTTGCTTCATATATCTTATGAAGGATTGATTTTAGAAGATCCAAATGCTAAGCCAGAAGATGACATGTGGAGATGGACAAAAAGCCCACAAGAAGCACCTGATAAAGTCGAAACCATAGAGCTAGAATATGAAAAAGGTGACCCTGTTGCACTAAACGGAGTAAGACTAAGTCCGGCTAAAATGCTTGAAACTCTAAATGGAATAGGCGGTAAAAATGGAATCGGCAGAATCGATATAGTAGAAAATCGTTTTGTTGGCATGAAGAGCCGAGGTTGTTATGAAACTCCCGGTGGGACTATCATGCTAAAAGCTCATCGTGCGATAGAGAGCGTCTCACTTGATAGAGAAGCAGCACATTTCAAAGATGAATTGATGCCAAGGTATGCCACAACTATATATAATGGCTTTTGGTTTTCACCTGAACGAGAGATGATGCAAGCTGCTATTGATAAATCGCAAGAAAATGTCAATGGAACTGTAAAACTTGAACTTTACAGAGGAAATATAAGTGTCATCGGTAGAAATTCAGAGAAAAACAATCTATTTAATGCTGAATTTTGTACTTTTGAAGAAGATGAAGTTTATAATCAAAAAGATGCAGAAGGTTTTATAAAATTAAATGCCCTAAGATTTATAATCAGTGGTAAAAATAAAAAATTCTATGGAGATGCATAGTTGAAAGAGTTGACCAGAAAAGTGTTTGAATCTTCTTTGGTTAGTGATGAAGATTTACAAAAATTATTAGAACTTAGAGATGAAAAGAAATTTGATTTTAAATTGATAGATATAAGAGAGATTTACGAATACAGTGACCAAAGTATAGATGGTACGGATTTGTTATATCCAACAACTTTATTTCATAAGTATGTGGATGAACTAGGTAAGGTTAAAGATGAATATATCGTATTGTATTGCAGAACAGGCAGTAGAACAGGACAGGTTTTAGGAATTCTAAAGAGAATGGGATATGAACATGTGGCGCATTTGGGCATGGGAATTATGTCTTATTCTGGAAAGACAAGTAAAAATGCAAAATTACCAAAAAATATATAGGAGCATAAAATGAAAGTATTATTGATAAAAGATGTAAAGTCACTCGGCAAAAAAGGCGAAATCAAAGAAGTAAAAGATGGATATGGAAAAAACTTTTTAATAGGAAAAGGTTTTGCATTGCATGCTACAAATGAGGTGATGAAAAAGTACGAAGCTGAGCAAAAGAGAAAAGCTAAACAAGATGCAAGCGAACTTGCTAGGTTGAAAGATATTGAGAAAAAATTAGCAGATTTGAAACTAGTTATAAAAAGAAAATTAGGTGCAAACGGCAGTCTTTTTGGAGCTGTAACAAAAGATGAAATTGCTAGCGAATTAGCATCCAAGTTTAACATAGAAATTGATAAAAAAACTATAGAGATAGACAAAGCCATAAAGATGACAGGTGATTTTGATATATCAGTAAAACTAGGACACGGAATTCATGCTAAATTAAATGTTGAGATAGTTGGAGAATAGACATGTTTAAAGCAACAACTATACTAGCTTGTAAAGGTAAGGACAAAGCCGTTATCGGTGGTGATGGTCAAGTTACATTTGGCGATAGTGTGCTTAAAAATAATGCTACAAAAATCAGAAAATTATATAATGGAAAGATATTAGCTGGTTTTGCGGGAAGCACAGCTGATGCTTTTAATCTTTTTGATATGTTTGAGGGAATTTTGGGGCAAAAAAAAGGTGATTTGTATAAATCAGTCATAGAATTCTCAAAAGAGTGGAGAAAAGATAAGATGCTTCGCCGTCTTGAAGCTATGATGATTGTGCTTGATACTAAACATATATTTATATTAAGTGGCAATGGAGATGTGGTAGAACCTGAAGATGAAAAAATAGCCGCTATTGGAAGTGGTGGAAATTTTGCTATCTCGGCTGCTCGTGCATTGGACAGGCATTCTAACTTAGATGTGGAGACTTTAGTAAAAGAGAGTTTGAAGATTGCTAGTGAGCTTTGTATCTACACAAATAACAACATAAAACTATATACATTAGAAAAAGAGGATAAAAGTAAATGAATTTAACTCCAAAAGAGATAGTTAAATATTTAGATGAATACATAATAGGACAATTTGAAGCGAAAAAATCAATCGCAATAGCTCTTAGAAATAGATACAGAAGATTACAATTAACTTCAGAGATGCAAGAAGAGATAATGCCCAAAAATATCTTGATGATTGGCTCAACTGGTGTAGGAAAAACAGAAATCGCAAGAAGAATGGCAAAGATGATGAGCCTCCCTTTTGTAAAAGTTGAAGCTAGTAAATACACAGAAGTTGGTTTTGTAGGAAGAGATGTGGAATCAATGGTTCGTGATTTGATGATGGCTTCAGTTAATCTTGTAAGAGCTCAACATAAAGACAAAAATGCAGATCAGATAGAGCTACATGTAGAGCAAAAAATCATAGAAAAACTACTTCCCCCTTTGCCAAAGGGTGCGAGTGATGAGAAAAAGAGTGATTATCAAAGAAGTTATGGAAAAATGCGTCAGAAATTTCGTGATGGGGATTTGGATGATTTGGAGATAGAAATAGAAATTTCAAATAGCAGTAATGATTTATCTGATTCATCTTTGCCTCCTGAAGTGGTAAAAGTTCAAGAATCATTTATAAAGATTCTTGGCTCTGGGCAGAAAAATATCAAAAAAACTTTAAAAGTAAAAGAAGCAAAAGAGGCTTTAAAAAATGAAGCTAGTGAAAAGTTATTGGATTTTGAAGCTATAAAATTAGAAGCAAAAGATAGAGCTGAAAATGGCGGAATTATATTTATAGATGAGATAGATAAGGTGGCAGTTAGTGCACACTCTTCAAATAGAAGCGACCCTAGCAAAGAGGGAGTTCAAAGAGATTTGCTTCCTATCGTAGAGGGAAGTGATGTAAATACAAAATATGGCGTTATCAAAACCGACCATATACTTTTTATCTCAGCAGGAGCTTTTCATTTGAGTAAGCCAAGCGATTTGATTCCTGAGCTTCAAGGTAGATTCCCTCTAAGAGTTGAGTTAAATGCACTTAGCGAAGAGATTTTATACAAAATATTGACTCAGCCTAAAAATTCTTTATTGAAACAATATATTGAACTTTTAAAAGTAGAAAAAGTTGATTTGATTTTTGATGATGATGCCGTAAAATCAATAGCGAAAATTTCTCATCTTACAAATGAAAAAACAGAAGATATAGGAGCTAGACGACTTCATACTGTCATCGAAAAAGTTTTGGAAGATATAAGCTATAGTGCAAATGAATTTGCAGGTGAAGAGATAAGAGTCACCAAAGAGTTAGTACATGAAAAACTAGATTCCATCGTTGAAGATGAAGATAGTAGCAGGTATATACTGTAGTGCAAGAAACAAGATCAGGCTTTGTAGCAGTCATAGGCAGACCAAATGCAGGGAAAAGCTCACTTCTTAATTGGCTAGTTAGTGAAGATATTGCCATGGTTTCGCATAAAGCAAATGCGACTAGAAAAAGATCTAAGATTATCGCTCTTCACAAAAATGCACAAATCATTTTTATAGATACTCCTGGGATTCATGAGCAAGAGAGGTTGTTAAATCAATTTATGCTTGAAGAGGCATTAAAAGCTATGGGAGATTGTGATTTGATACTCTTTTTGGCGCCAGTAACTGATAAGCTTGATTATTATTTTGATTTTTTGGAAAAAAATAAAAAAAATACCCCTCATATAGTGCTTTTAACCAAAACAGACAATGTGTCTTCCGAACAAGTTTTACAAAAGATACAAGAGTACAACAAACATCAAGAAAAGTTTTTATCTTTGATTCCTGTTTCTATAAAAAAAGGAATAACGAGAGAATATATACTTGAAGTTGTGTCAAAGCAAATACCTGTTCACCCATATCTGTACGATAAAGATATTTTGACAACTGACTCCATGCGAAATATATATAAAGAATATATAAGAGAATCCATATTTGAAAATACAAGTGAAGAGATTCCTTATTTTACCGATGTAGTAGTAGAAAATGTTGAAGAAAAAGATGACATAGATGTGATTCATGCAAATATAATAGTTGAAAAAAAGAGTCAAAAAGGTATAATTATCGGTAAAAATGGAAAGACCATTAAAAGAATTGGTAGTTATGCAAGAATGAGAATAGAAAAATTGACACAAAAGAAGTCTTTTTTGAAGCTTTTTGTTATTGTAAAGCCTGGATGGAGCCAAAATAGGGACTTTTTAAAGAAAATTGGATATATTTTAGATTGAAAACACAAAATTTATGGTACAATTAAATAACCGTTAAATTGATATTTAAGAATAGGAGTTTTAGACAATGGCAGAAAAGAAAGCAAAAAACTATTCAAATATAATTTCCATAGACCCTATAACGCTAAATTCCTATGAATATAGTAAAAATGAAATCAGAGTTAATAAATTAGAAAAAAGCAAAAAAGATTCATTTTTTACTTCTTATATACCTGCAAAAGACATTATTACCGCTTCAATAGATATGAGTAGAAGCATCACAGAAGAAGATCTTAAAGATGCAATAGAGATAAAAGTTTATGATGAACTTGGACTTGATTCTGCTGTTAACTATTCTATTACTTATATTGAAGCAGAAACCAATGACGCGAAAAATAGGCTTTTTAATGTTTTTGTTATAGATGCCAGTCTAGTCGAAGAGAGATTAGCTCCGATTAAACAACAGACAAAATACATAGATTATGTGACAGGTTCTCCATTTTTACTTCAAGCACTATATAGAAAGAATTTTTTAGAGCCTGACAGTGTTGATTGTTTTATATATTTTCAAAAAGAAGATGCATTTTTAGCAATATATAGAGATGGCAAATATGTATATTCAAAATCATTGCATTACTCACTTACGCAGATAAATGAAAAATTTTGCGAATTACTCGGTGAAAGGATAGATGAAAAAGATTTTACAAGTCTTCTTACAAATGAAGGTTTGAAAGGTAGCAACCTAGATTATCAACAACATTTAATGAAACTTTTTGGGGAAATATTTTTATATATTAATGATGTATTGATTTATGCTAAAAGATCTTTTAATTTGGATTCGATAGATAAGATATATATAGGTTCAGAAGTTGGAGAATTATTAGGGCTTGATGAGTATGCACAAAGTTATCTTGGTTTAGAAGCACATGAGTTTAATTTTAGTATAGCTATAAATTCCAAAGAGTGGTATATTGATCAAATTCATATTCTTATGATTCTATCGGCACAAGTTTATTTTGAAGACAAGAATGAGAATCTAAACTTTTCTCCTTTTAAAAGGCCACCACCGCTTTCACAAAGAACTTCTGGCAAACTTATGGGTACTATTGCTGCTAGTATTATCATTTCATTAGGCTATCCCGCATATCAAATGGGGTTTGATTATTATTTACAGATAAAACTGTCTTCACAAAGAAAAGTTTTTACAAGATTAAATAAAAGAACAACAGTTATAAAAAGAGAATTAGCAAATATAAAACGAGAAAAAGATAAAGTTAAAATTCTTGTCAAAAAAGAAACAGTGAAATTTAATTTTAGAAAAAAACTTCTCGATGAAATTTATGCTAAAAAGATTTCTTACCCTATGAAAGCTTTGATTATGTCAGAATTATTTAAAATCTCAAATAAAAATAAAAATAAACTTATAAGTGCAGATTTTAAAGATAATGCTTTTGTGCTTGATGTAGAAAATCGAAGTGATAAAAAAATTACAGAATTTATACAAGATTTAACAAAATTAGACAAGTATAAGATAAATACCAATAAAATTGTTAAAGATGAAAAGAAAAGAAGATATTTGTCTCGAATATCAATAGGAATAGACCATGAAAAATAATGATAATATATTTGAAAAAATAGATAATTACTTTGATGGTAAAAAAAGCAGCGAAATAGCATTGGTTTTTTTCCTTGCTTTTGCTTTTATTGCGTTTCTATCATATTCTTATATTTTACCTATAACAGAACAAAAACTTAAATATACAAAAAGAAATTTAAAATCTATTAATAAAAAGGTTCAGGGAGAAAAGAATTATTTAAGATCTGTCACAAGAAGAGGTGATGAAAGGTTTTACATAAAAAGGTCAAAAAAAGAACTTGAAAATCTTAAAATTGTTTTGGAAAAAACAACCTATACTAACTCTTATGTTGACAATAAACTCAAAGATTTATCGTATTTGTTATTTAATAACCAAAATTGGGCGAAATTTTTAGATTCTATTACTCTTTTAGCACAAAAAAATCATGTTAAAATAAAAATTATAGAAAATAAAATTAATAAACCAAATCTTCAAAAAATTGAACAAATTTTAAATTTAAAAGTTAAATTTAATGGTAATTTTAAAAATGTAATGAAATATATAAATTCTATTGAAGAGAGCAAATTAGTGGTAGATATTTACGAAATGAACTTAAAAGGTGCAACAGGTATTGATGGCTATATAAATATTGCTGTTTGGGGGATGAAATATTGAAAACGATTAGATTATTTAAAATGCTGTTTTTTATCTCAATTTTAGTTGTGAGCTCCATGAGTGCTGCCACCAAATTGTCACTGGGTAATGAAACAAAAGTTTACGATAAAATTTTTGAGAAAATAAGTGAAATAAGGATTGGTGTAGATACTAAAACAATAAATAAAATAAAGAATCCATTTTTGGTTATTTACAAAAAGAAATCAGAATCAAACACCACTAAGAAGCCGAAAATTATATATGTTCTCGATGGTATTTTTGAAAATAAGGCTAAGGTTAATGGAAAATGGAGAAAAAAATATTCAAGAGTGGGTATATATAAAATAGTCAAAGTAAAACGCAAGAGTGTAATATTGCGAAATGCAAACGGAACAAAAGAACTCTTTATAAGGAAAAACAATGGGTCTAAAATTAAATTTTCAACAAAATAATAAAAGAATATTTTCAATTTTGCTTTTGGCATTTTTTGTTATTACTCCACTGAGTGCGGCAAAGAATAGTAAATCATGCGAATACAGAGCATTTAGTATAAAGACGAGTGATAAAATAACAAATATTGATCTTTTGACTCAAATTGCTGATACTTGTAATTTTACTGTTCTAATAAAAGATGCTTATGCAAAAGAGGCGTTAAGAAATAATTTAAATGGTGTTAATATTAAAAATCTTTCATTAAATGAGCTTTTTGACTTACTTATAGGTGATAGTGATTTGTATTATACATTTGATAATGATGTTTTAAAAATCTCTTCATTGAAAACAAAAATATTTCGTATAGATTATATAACTTCTGTTCGAAATGGAACAGCTGTTCTAAATGCTTCTGTTGATGCAACTCCACAAGCAGAAGGTGGAAAAAGAGCCATAAACGGTGATAATAAAATCACATCAAACGATTCATTTGATTTTTGGTCAAAAATTTCTTCGGAGCTAACATCTGTGTTAAATACAGGAGCAGATAAGTACAAAGCTGATGCACCTATCGTAAATCCAAATGCTGGTATCATAACTATTACTGCAACAAAAAAACAACTTGAAAGGGTTGGTAATTATATAAAAATATTAAGAGATAGATTACATAAACAAGTTTTAATTAATGTTAAAATTCTTTCAGTAGATTTACAAAATAAGAGTTCAAATGGTATAGATTGGAAGAAATTTAATCTTTCTTTAGGTAATCCTATTGATTCTACTACAGGTTCTACTACACCTATTGCAAACTTCACAGCAAATGGAACTGGTAATCCATTAAAATCGATTAATTTTACCAATTCATATACGGTAGTTAGTAAAAATTTATTTAATATGGCTGGGCTTATTGATTTTCTTGCAACCCATGGAAATACAAAAGTTGTGTCTAGCCCAAAGGTTCTCTCTTTAAATAATCAACAAGCCTTAATTACAGTTGGCGATAATATAAACTATAGAGTTCCTGAACAATCAACTAGCAACACAGCAAATGCTCCAACAGTCCAAAGTTATAAAAATTATTCCATTTTTATAGGTGTATTGTTAAATATAACACCAGAAATATCAGATAACAATGAAATAATTTTAAGAATAAATCCATCTGTAAGCAATTTTAAATACCCAGCAGATGATGGAAAGCAAACAAATCCAAGGGAAATTGCACCAGATACTTCCGAGAAAAAACTCTCAACAGTTGTTAGAATAAAAAATGGAAATACTATTATATTGGGTGGTTTAATTACAAACTCTAAAGGAAAAACTCATTCTAGCGTACCAGTTTTAAGTGAAATTCCACTACTTGGGGCAGCTTTTAGGCATACTGGAAATAGCTTAACTTCTCAAGAATTAATATTTGTAATTACTCCAACCATTATTGGGGTAAAAGGAACTACAAAAACATCGCTAAGACAATTAGGCTTTTCCAAGAGAATATATGAATAAAAGCGAATATACTGGTTTAAAAGATATTTTTGTAGATAGTGGCGTATTTGATTATATTAATCTAGATAAGTCTTCTGTTGCCTATGAAAAATTAACTCAAGCGATTGACAAGCCTTTAAAACTTATACTATTCTTTGGAAGGCCAGGAACTGGTAAAACTTTTTTATTGCAAAAAATTTATAATGATTTTAAAAAAAAGAAAAATATCGTCTTTTTTCCTAGGCCTTATTTTAATGAATTAGAATTTTTAAAAGCACTATATAATGCTGTTTTTCAAGAAGATTCTCCTAAGTTTAGTGGATATGACCAGTTTCTGTCAACTGTCATTAAAAAAATGGACAAAAAATACGAGGCAGTCACAGTCTTAATAGATGAATCACAACTTTATCCTAATGAGTTAATAGAAAAAATTAGATTAATGGCAGATTCAAGAAAATTTAAATTTTTATTTACTGTGCATAAAACAGATGAAGAAGATGTCTTAGCCAAGGATTATTTTCAAACGAGAATTTGGGAAACAATTGAGCTTAAGAATTCTTCTTACAATGAAATAAAAACTTACATAGAAAAAAAACTTATTTTTCATAATAAATTTGAATATATTAGCTTATTCAAAGAAAAACATTTTAAAATTGTTATGAAGTTAACAAATGGAAATCTAAGGACAGTAAATAAGCTACTGTTCAAATTGTTTGAAATCTTGGAACATTATGACTTAACAAGCCCATCTAAAGTTAATCCTAGGTCATTAAATATTAAATTTTTAATAATGGCTGGAATTAGTCAAGGAATGATAAATGTTTAGTCCAGGAGAAATTGCTGAATTAGAAAAAAAATATTCAAAATATATTTTTAGAAAAATATTTAAAAGTGTTTCATTTTTATTTTTATTTTTAATTATTGCGCTCTCAAGTTCTTACTATTTCTTTGTATATTCTAAAGCAGATGCAAAAACCAATAAGAAAATATTCAAAAGTCTTTCTAAGACTAAAATTGAAAAAATAATTCCTAAAATGAATGTAACAATTAAAAAAGCTACAAAACAAATCGATTCAAATATATCTGTTAAAAAGGAGGAGGACAATATTTCAAAAAGTACTTCTGCTGTTGTGCAAGATGTTAATGCTACAAAACATATTGTTGTAATTGTTAATACAAAAGACAAAAATGACACTATTACAAAAAACATTAATAACGAGTATAAAATTAAAAATAGATTAATATTTCATGTGCAATCACCACAGAACAAGTTTTTTGACAACACACCTCACAAATCATTAAGTTTAAACATCACATCTTTAAACAAAGAAAAAATTATTAAAAAAATTATTAAAAAAACAGATAAAAATGATACAATAGAAAAAGAGGAAATTTCAAAGCCAAAAATAAAAATTGAAATGCAAGATATTGATTCAATAAGATACCTTAAGAGCAAATATAGAAAAACGCATAATATAATTTTTACTTTAATGCTTTGCGAAGAGTTTTATTCTCAAAAGGATTATACTGCATCTTTAAAATGGTCAATAATCGCTAATGATATTGATAACCAAAGCGAAAGAAGCTGGATTTGGTTTGCTAAATCAAAATTTAGACTAGGTAAAAAAGATGATGCTATTAGAGCATTGAAAGCATTTTTAAGAACTAGTGCATCAAATACAGCTGAATTGCTATTGAAAAGTATTCAGAATGGGAGTTTAAATGATTAAAATTAGTGTTATATTCTTCATATTCGTAGTAAATTTTGCATTTGCTAGTAACTTAAGCGATTTAAAACAATTGTTTAATGATAAAAAATTTACCCAAGTTTGTATAAAATCTGGTGAAATATACCAAAATAATAAAAACAATGAAGAATTTTTAAATATCTTTGCTGCGTCTTGCTTGAAAACTGATATGATTAATAGAATGGTTTTGCCAATTATAAAACTCTATAAGACTAAAGAAGCAAGGGAAAATGCTGTATATTTTACAACAATTTTATATCAAAAAAAATTGTTGTATTACGCATTAAGCGATGACTTTGATATATCTTATGTTAATTTGCCAAAAACAAATTATATATTGTCTAAAATATTTGATAAGTTCGTAAAAGGCGAATATAATCTAAAAAATGGTTCCTATTGGTTCACAGATGATAATAAAACTGACTTAACTTATAAGTTATCAATGGAAGAACACAATCGTGTCAAAAAAATGTATTTGAGAACCTATAAAGGCAATAAGATAATAAAAGTAAGAGTGTATTGGTGAGATTGATATGAATGATATGAGCCTAACATTATTAAGCTATTTAACAGATAATAGAATCTTAGATTTAAATACTGCTGATATTGTCAAAAATGATATAGAAATAAAAAATAAAAATGTTTTTGAAATTTTATTAGATAGACATCTGTTTGCAAGAGAAGACTTACTTATAGTTTTGATAGAATTTTATAAAAAAGGACATTTTCAACTAGAAGATATCAATAAATATTTTGCAATTGAAATTGAAGATTTTCTTAAAATATTAGCAAAAAATTTAAACGCTGTGTATATCGATCTAGATTCCATTGACATAAATCATAAGATGGTTACTAAACTACCTTTTAACCAATTAAAAAAATTTCATGCCTTACCTGTTAAAGAAGATGAAATTAATGTATATGTTGCTTTTAGAGATCCTCTTGATTTAAATGCTCAAGAAGGAATCCAAAGAATATTTCCAAGAAAATTAGTAAAAACTGTTATTAGTGAACCTTCTTTAATTGAAAAATATTTAAATAAAATTGAACTAGGTGATAGTATAAAAGAACTTATCGCTGAAATTCGAAAAGAGATCACATCAAGTGCTCTTGAAAATCCACAAGAATCATCAGGGATATTAAAACTCATAGAAGTTATCCTTAAAACATCTATTTTGGCAAGAGCAAGTGATGTACATGTGGAGGCTACTGTAAATAATTGTGTTGTGAGAAGCAGAATAGATGGAATACTAACTGAGACATTTATTTTTGAAAAAGATATTTATCCTCCCCTAGCTTCAAGGCTAAAGTTGCTTTCAAATATGGATATTGCTGAGAAGAGAAAACCACAAGATGGTAGATTTTCTGCGACGATACTCGGAAAAGAATTTGATTTTAGAATCTCTACTTTACCAATCCTTAATGGCGAATCTATCGTTATGCGCATATTGGACAAATCAAAAGTTATGATTAAGCTTGAAGGCTTAGGAATGCATCCAAATAATTTTGCTAAATTTAATTCATCTATGAAAGCACCATATGGAGTAATTTTTGTTACAGGTCCAACAGGTAGTGGTAAAACAACTACTTTATATGCAGCTTTAAATGCAATCAAGAGTGTACAAACCAAAATTATAACAGTTGAAGACCCTGTTGAATATCAATTAAATTTGATACAACAAGTACAAGTGAATGAAAAAGCTAAGTTAACTTTTGCTGCAGCTTTGCGATCAATATTAAGGCAAGATCCAGATATCATAATGATTGGTGAGGTTAGAGATCAAGAAACGCTAAGAATTGCTGTGCAAGCCGCACTTACTGGTCATCTTGTTTTCTCGACACTCCATACAAATGATTCTATTAGTGCAGTTACAAGGGTGATGGACATGGGAATTGAGCCTTACTTATTAAGTGGTTCGCTTGTTGCAATTGAGGCACAGAGGCTTGTTCGTAAGCTTTGTCCACATTGTAAGAGCAAAATTGCATTGCCAAAAACAGCACACAAGGATATTGATGCTTTATTGCCTGACTCATATCAGTTTTACAAGCATAATGGCTGTGAAAAATGCTCTCAAACAGGTTATATCGGTAGAGAAATGCTCTCAGAGATATTGGTAGTTAGTGAGAAAATTTCTAGTATGATTGCGCAAGGGGAAAGCAAGGAAAACATAAAGCAGCAAGCTCTCGTCGAGGGCTTTGTCGATATGTATAAAGATGGTATTGTAAGAGCAGCACAAGGAATTACAACGCTAGATGAAGTTGCAAGGGTAGCAAAAGCATGAATTATTTTGAAGTTACAACATTATTTAAAGGTAAAAAAGAGATTAAGGTCTTGAAAGCTCCAAATAGAAAAGATGCTATTTCCTTAGCAAAGATGAAAATACCAGGTATTTTACTTAATGTTAAAGTAACTTCAGCCCCAATTGAAGATCAGTTTTCGGAATTTAAAGAAAAATTTCTAAAAACAATTATAAAAAAGAAAATTGATATAAAAGCGCTTATTGCAGCTATAAGACAGTTGGCAGTCATGACAAATGCTGGGATTTCTATACATGACAGTATAAAGGAAGTAGAGAATTCTAGTGTGGATGCAGGATTAAAAAAGATATTTTCAAGCGTAAATGATGATTTAAATTCAGGACTAAGTCTAACGCAATCCATGATGCCTTATCGTAAAGAAGTTGGAGATGTGTCTTTAGCCATGATTGAACTCGGAGAGAGTACAGGTAACATGTCTGAATCATTAGAGAAGCTTGCTGAAATCCTTGAGGAGATGGAGGCAAACAGACAAAAATTTAAAAAAGCTATGAGATATCCAATTACTGTTATGGTGGCTATTGGAATTGCATTTACAATTTTAATGGTATATGTTGTTCCAAAATTTAAAGATATTTTTTCCAAATTTAAAACAGAGTTACCGTTACCAACAAAAATTTTACTTTTTATGGAAAATATGATTCACAATTATGGTTTTTATCTTCTAGCAGTTATGGTTGCCACGATAGTATTTTTTAAATATATGTTAGTTAATAATGAAGAATTTAAAAGAAAATTTGACAAATATATATTAAAGGTTTACCTAATAGGAAAAATAACTTTTTATGCGACTATGGCAAGGTTTACACTAGTTTTTACAGAATTAATTCGCTCAGGTATTCCGATAGCGGACGCATTAGAAACTGCGTTGCTGACACTTGATAATATCCATTTGAAAGAAAAGTTGAGTGCTGTTAACATATCTGTTCAAAGAGGTATATCTCTGACTGATGCTTTTAAAGAAACTGGTCTATTTGAAGGCATGCTTATACAAATGATTAAAGCTGGTGAGCAAAGTGGTACGCTAGATAAAATGCTTGAAAAGGTAACAGACTATTTTAAATCTAGATTTAATGAAATTATTGATAATATTTCAAGTTATGTTGAGCCGATACTGTTGGCATTTATTGCTGCTATGGTACTTTTGATGGCACTTGGTATTTTTATGCCTATGTGGGATCTTGCAAAAGCAGTGAAGAATTAAATTAAACATAATTTACAGAACTTTTCTCTGTATTTTATGCCTCAATGAAATAGAACTGAGCCAATCCTAAGCATATTTGCACCACACTCAACTGCAAGTTCATAATCTCCACTCATGCCCATTGAACAATATTTTGCACCTTTATTTTGTAATTTATTATATATGCTATGAGTTAATTCGAAGCTTTTTTTTATAATTTTTTCATCTTCGCTGTGTGCACCTATACTCATAACTCCTTTTAGATTTATATTTTTACATGTAGAGAAAATTTCATCATAAACATCTATAGCTGTTGCTGGACTCACTCCTGCTTTTTGTTCTTCATGGGCACTATTTATTTGTAAAAGTAAATTCATAGTTTTGCCTTTTACGCTTAATCTTTTATCAATCTCTTTTGCCATGTCCAAAGAGCTACAAGAATGCATAAGAGATGGATTTAAATCTATAAGAGCATTTATTTTGTTGGTTTGAAGTCTTCCTATAAAGTGCCATTCGATCGGCAATTTTTCAAGTTCTAAAACTTTTGATTTTAAACCTTGAACTCTATTTTCACCAAATGCTCTTTGACCAATGTTGTACATATTCTCTATTGCTTTTGCATCTACGCTTTTGCTTACTGCGATAATTTTTACAATTTGGTGTTGGTTTACTCTAACTCGAACATTTTCTATATTTGTGAGAATCTCATCGTATCTTTTTTCATATTTACTCATTAACTTCCCCCTGCTATTCTATATATATCATTGAAAATCGTAAATGCCATCAATGAAAGTAAAAATACCCAACCACCAAGAGTTAGATAATACAATACTCTCTCGTTAGGTGCTCTTTTAGTAATCATTTCATATAAATTAAACATAATATGCCCGCCATCAAGTGCAGGAATAGGCAATAAATTTAAAACTCCAAGATTTACCGAAATCAAAGCAGTTAGAGCAAAAAGAGCTACAATACCAGCACTACTAGCCTTGGCTGTAACTTGGACGATAGAAACTATTCCACCCATATCTTTCACTGGCACGACACCTTCAACGAGTTTTTGCAAGCTTCTTACTATCATCATCGTAGCATTTTTAGTTTCAT
>Ga0256829_1000911_pt1 | contig 26181 bp, 24 predicted proteins | sample 131447metaG_FD_185979 | JGI IMG/M metagenome (GOLD analysis project Ga0256829, IMG submission 185979) | Hydrothermal vent microbial communities from Lau Basin, Pacific Ocean - 131-447 | ecosystem: Environmental > Aquatic > Marine > Hydrothermal vents | place: Pacific Ocean: Lau Basin | collected... | reverse complement strand
GCGGGAGGGTTCTTTTCTCCAGATTACTAGACATCTTTACTTTTTTACTTTTCCTAGGAGGTGGGCGATGAAGTGCTACACGTTTTCCGGTGGGCAGGTGAGTGAGGGTATCGCTATCACGAGAGACCCTCTCTTTGACTCCGTTGTTTTGCTGGGAAAAGAAAGCAACGAGGAAGGAGTCAAGAAAGTTCTGCTCCTTGCCAAGGATCCACCCGACATCCAAGATCGGCAAATCAAGGAAGCGCATCCTGTACGGGTTATTGCGAACCCGCACACGGAGAAGGAAGATACATTTTACGCCCTCCAAAACCCCAGCCCTTTCAACTCGGATGAGAGGGTTTTGGTGCGGATCAATACCCTGTGGGCGTACTCCCTCTATCGGATTAAGAACGGAAGATGGGTAGTTCTTAACGGGAATCCGCAGGACATTATCGTTGGCTATGGCACCTATAAGGGCGGCAACGGTCAATCGGGTATCTGGCAAGATGGTCTCGTTCTCTTTTCTGCCGGAGACGCTGTGCGCGTTGAGCTTGAGGGCGGAACGGACCCGATCGCGTATATTTTGTTCTGTTCATGCAAAGACGATCTTCGGTGCATGCTACCGGAGGAGTATGAAAAGATGGCTGTGCTGCGCAATCTAGAAAATGCGCACGTGGAACCGCTCTGAAGGACTTCCTGCACAGACATTTCCTTGGCCCGCGCAAAAAGCGCGGGCTTTCTTTTTGGTGGGCGAGGAGGGGGTCGAACCCTCATCCCGAAGGACACGATTTTGAGTCGTGCGCGTATACCAATTCCGCCACTCGCCCATCTTCTATCCTATGCGTTTTTTCTTTTGTGCGCAATTATGCTCGGCGTGTGCGGCATCTCGTGCTACAATCACCCTATGCATGAGCCCACAAAATACGATTCTATTTTTTGGATAGAAACGGAGAAGATACATCCGAATCCCTATCAGCCGCGCCGTGATTTTGATGAGGCGCGCCTTGAAGCACTCGCAGAATCAATCCGCCAGTATGGCATTTTACAGCCGCTCGTGGTGACGCGCGTAGAGCACACGAAGCCCGATGGCGGCATCGCGTCCGAGTACGAACTCATTGCCGGTGAGCGGCGTTTGCGTGCGGCAAAAATTGCCGGTCTCCCCCAAGTACCCGCCGTTATTCGTGCGGGAGAAGAAAATGGACGGGTCAAACTGGAACTTGCCATTATTGAAAACTTGCAGCGCGAAGACTTAAACTCTATTGATCGTGCGAAAGCACTCGCCCAGCTTGCACAAGATTTTGGTCTTTCACACTCTGAAATTGGCGCAAAGATTGGCCGCAGCCGCGAATACGTCTCTAACAGTATTCGGCTGCTACAGCTTCCCGAGGAGATTCAGCAAGCCGTTGTGGGCAAAGAAATTACCGAAGGCCACGCACGCGCCCTTCTTATGCTCTCAGATCGTCCGGAAGAGAGGGATACGCTCTTTCGTGATATTATCCTGCGCAAGACGTCCGTGCGCGTTGCTGAGCAGCTTGCGCGGCGTATTGCCACAGACAAGGTGCGCAAACACGATAAGACGCCAGAAATGGTCCAGTTGGAAAAATCACTCACAGAAACTCTTGGGACACGTGTTATTATTGAAAACCGTCCCCATGGCGGCCGTGTCTTAATTGAGTTTTTTTCGCCCGAAGACCTTTCCCACCTTGCCGAAGTCATTGCCGCTCGCCGTGCGTCGCCGCGTTCTGAAATCGCTTCCTCTCACCCAACGCCCGCACCTTCCGATCCGCTCCTCTCTTCTTCTGCTTCCCCCGTACCGCTCGCCGCATACCCTGCCCCGACTTCCCCTATTGAATCTCCAGAACCAGAACCCACCGCTTCCCCCCAATCAGAGCCCATACCCAATAGCGTTGACCCCACGCAAAAAGAACAGCCCCCATCCTCTGTTTCTCCTGCTGTTCCCGCATCATCCTCCGAGCCAGACGACGAGGATATCTATTCTGTCCGTAATTTTACGGTCTGACGACCTCTGCCGCTTCTTTATTTTTTCCGTGCCTGCGGCGTAGGTGCGGGTACTTTCCCCCGTGTTTTTTCGCTAGGCATATTTTTCTTTTCCTCCTCAGCTAGGGCGATTTTTATATGGCGGCGCGCGAGAGACGTGCGGGCGTAATCGAGCCATTTGGCGGTGGGGCGCGCCTGTTTACGGGTGAGGATTTCCACGACATCTCCATTTGTCAAGGGGGAATTAAAGGAGACGAGTTTGCCGTTCACGCGGGCGCCCTGCATATGATTTCCTATATCACTATGAATCGCGTAAGCAAAATCAACGGGCGTTGAGTGGATGGGAAGATCCACCACATCACCTTCGGGCGTGAAAACAAAGACCCGATGTGAGAAAAAGTCCTCTTTAAGATCCGCGATAAATTCACCGGTTGCAGCAATGGACGCGTGGGCTTCTGCAAGTTCCGCAAGCCAGCTCGGACCCGCCAGAGAGGCGCCTCTTCTCTTTCCCATCCTCTCTTCTTTCTGCGGCGCCTCTTCTTTTTTAGAGAGGTTCAAGAGAGAGGGGATAAGGCCGCGGATCCATGCCAATGAAAAACGTTCGGAAGAATGTTTCGGCGCGTCCTTGCCGAGAGTTTTGTAAGACATATGGGAAGCGATGCCGTATTGCGCGTGGCGGTGCATCTCCTCTGTGCGTACTTGTATTTCCACAATGCCGGCGTCTTTCGTGACGACAGTCGTATGGAGAGACTGATAGCCGTTTGGTTTAGGAAAAGCGATGTAATCCTTGAACTCTCCCGGCAGAGGTTTCCACAGCGCGTGTATGGCGCCTAAAACAGGGTAGCAATCCTCAAGCGTCGGGACGATGACTCTGAGCGCGGCGATATCATGAATTTGGCTAATATCATCGTGTTTACGTTTCAGTTTTTGATGAAGACTCCAAAGACCCTTGATGCGAATCTCGGTGTGAAAGTCTTTCACGCCTCTCCTGACGAGTTCGCGCTGCAGCGTTTTTTGAACGCGCACGAGCCCGTCTTCCGTCTCCTTATTCTTTAATTTACGCACCTCAAGTGTGTGCCGATAGGCGTCCGGATCAATGTAGGGGAAGGCGAGGTCTTCTAAATCGCGTTTCATTTTTCCCATACCAAGCCGGTCAGCAATGGGCGCGAAAATTTCCACGGTCTCAAGCGCAATACGCTGACGTTTGTGTTCCGGTACGTGCTCAAGTGTCGTCATGTTGTGATACCGGTCAACGAGCTTGATGATAAGAACGCGCACGTCAGCAGAGGTTGCGACCATAAGACGTCGCAAAGACTCGGCATGGCGTTCGGCACCGCGGTACTTATGTCTCCCCAGTTTCGTTACGCCCTGAACGAGGAAAAGGACTTCTTTACCAAAGGCGCGTTCCACCTCTTCATCTGTCGTGTGAGTGTCTTCAATCGCGTCGTGGAGAAGCCCTGCGGCAATCGTTTGCGCGTCCAGGCGCATAGAGGCGAGCTGTTTGGCAATAGCTGCAGGATGTGTGAAATAGGGTTCGCCCGAATAACGCGTGTGCCCTTCGTGCGCTTTTTGCGCGAAGGCATAGGCTTTTCGGACAAGCTCTTCGTCTTCAGGAGACGGGCGGTCCATTTCGCCGATAATATCTTTCACGGATACCCCTGCCATAGGGCATAGTCTACGGGTGTTATTAGCACAACGCAAATTGCCTCTTTGTGTCCCTGCGCGCTTCGTTATGCTAGGAGAGAGGCCGCGTCTTCGGGCGTGAGTGTTTCTGGATTAGTTCCGTCTGGTATATAGATGCGGCGCAAGCCTTTTTTGAGGAAAACCCCCTGTTTTGACTTGTAGAGAGTAAGCATTTTTCCCGTCTTGGGATGGAGGCCAATATCACGTACAAACGTGGCACCGCGAGGAGGAGGTTTTGGTTCTGCAAGAAGGGCAAGAGCCTGTGCGAGGGAAAGAGTATAAGGGTCCTGGTCTTTTTTCAGGGAGCGAAATTCTCCCTTATGGGCGACATAGGGACCGAAACGGCCAACATTTACCGTTACAGGGAGACCTGTGTCAGGGTGAGTACCAAGATCACGGGGGAGAGACAGATAGCGGAGCGCGTCTTCCAGGGTGATGGTGGCGGGATTAACTCCAGGAGGGATGCTCGCCCGCTTGCTCGCTGTCTTTTTCTTCCCCCGCCCCCTTTTAGGGGAGCTCTCTTCCTCTGTTTTGTTTTCAGGGAGTGGCATCTCTACATAGGGACCATAGCGTCCTGTGCGTACGAACACAGGTTGGCCTGTGCGCGGGTCGGTGCCGATCGGCTCGTCTGGCTTAATTTCCATTCCATCTTCTTGCCGCGCACCGGTGCATTCTGGATAGCGTTTGCAGCTTAGAAAAACACCGCCCCGTCCGAGTTTATATTCCATCGCGCCGCCACACACGGGGCAGGGGAACTCCTTTGGTCCCTCTCCCAGAGAGGTCGCCTTGGGCAGAGACTCTTTTTCAGCAACCTCCTTTTTGAAAGGCTTGTAAAACGCGGCGAGAGTCTCGGCGTATTTTCTTTCTCCGCGCGCTATCTCGTCTAGCTCGTTTTCCATTTCTGCCGTGAAGGAATCACTAATGTAAGAGGGGAAGTGTTCCTCAAGCCAGCCAGAGACGACCATGCCGGTTGCGGTGGGAACGAGCGCGCGCTGCCTTTTTTCTACATAGTCGCGATCTTGGATTGTTTTCATAATACTTGCGTAAGTGGAGGGACGACCAATACCTCTCTTCTCTAATTCTTTGATAAGGCCTGCTTCGCTATAGCGGGGAGGAGGTGTTGTCTGTTTCTCTGTGTTCTTTAGGGAGACAAGCGAGAGTTCTTCACCTTGGGTAAGAGGGGGGAGTTCAGTATCTTCTCCGCGCGCGCGGGTATCAAGCGCGAGCCATCCGGGGAAAAGAATACGCGCGCCCGTTGTCGTGAAGGGAGGAATATCGGTGTTTGCTTGCGTAATTATTGTGGTGCGTTCGCTCTGTGCGCTTGCCATTTGGCTTGCGAGCGTGCGCGTGCGGATGAGAGTGTACAAACTCTGTTCCTCAGCTGTTTTCCCCGCGCGCGCTCGCGCGGGATCGGTTGGGCGTATTGCTTCGTGTGCTTCCTGGGCATTTTTGCTCTTTGTTTTATAGGCGCGTGTTTGGAGAAATTTCTCTCCAAATTCTTTCTTGATGACATATGCTATTTTCGCTACCGCTTCTTGCGCGAGGGTAACCGAGTCGGTGCGCATATAGGTAATATGGCCGGCTTCGTAGAGTCTCTGCGCCGCGCGCATTGTGCGTGAGGGAGCGAAACCTAGGGAGGTAGATGCCGCCTGCTGGAGGGTTGAGGTGGTAAAGGGGGCGCGCGGCGCACGCTCCTGGGCACTTTTCTTGATCTCCTGCACAAACCACTGTGCTTTTCTTCCCTCGCGCACAATGCGCGCCGCTTCATCCGGATCCCGCACCTCGGCGTTTGCTTGGGCGGGAAAGCGTATGCCATGGGCGTCCAAAACGGCATCAATAACGTAGTATGTCTCGGGGACAAAGGACTGAATCTCCCGTTCCCGCTCGGCAAGAATACGTAGCGCGGGTGACTGGACTCTCCCCGCTGATAGGCCATAGCGTACTTTTTTCCAGATGAGACCCGATAGGTCATAGCCAACTAGGCGATCTAGGACGCGCCGCGCCTCCTGCGCGGCGCGCAAGTGCTCGTCTATTTTTCGTGGATGTGCAAGCGCCTCGGTAATGGCAGAGGGGGTAATTTCATGAAAAACAACTCTCTGAGGTTTTTTGATGCCTGCGGTCTGTGCTATGTGCCACGCAATTGCCTCTCCTTCGCGATCAGGGTCGGTTGCGAGATATACGTCGTTTATTTTCGCCACGGCCTTTTTAATTTTCTCAATAACACTTTTCTTTTCGGGAGGGATAACGTACCGCGGCACAAAACCGCCGTCTATATCAACGGCATCTTTGTTGCTCTTGGGCAAGTCACGAATGTGTCCGACGGAGGCGATAACCTCGTAGTCTTTCCCGAGGTATGCGCCAATCGTCTTTGCTTTCGTGGGAGACTCAACGATAAGTAATTTTTTTGCCACGGCTTCACTCATACCGCGAAACCGCCCGTGCGGTCAAGAGCGCCCTTTGCGTGAGACATGTCGCCACGCCCCAAATTCTTCTCGCACGAGACCGCGTAATTCCAGGGAAATAAGGGCGCTCAGTGTCTCTTGTGTCGGTAATTTTGTCGCGCGAATAAGTGCGTCGCGGGGGAGGGGTTGACTGAGAAGCGTATAAACAACGCGTTCTGGTTCCGAAAGGTCGGGAGGGATTGAAGGTGCCGCTTCCTGTGTGTGAAGAGGGATGCGCAACGCTTCAAGAATGTGCGCGGATTCAGTAACGAGCGTTGCCCCTAGGCGTAAGAAAAGGTGCGCGCCAAAACTATGGGGATCGCCGATACGGTGGGGAACACACAAGAGCTCGCGATTATACTCTCCGGCAAGCCGCGCGGTAATCAGGGTCCCCGATCGCTCTCCTGCCTCTACGACAAGAACGGCGTGCGCAAGACCAACCATAATGCGATTTCTTGAGGGGAAGTCATAGGGTCGTGCGCGGTACTTTCCCTCGTGTTCGGAGAGTAGGGCACCTCCTTGAGCAAGAATTTTTTGCGCAAGACCGTGGTGCGTGCGAGGATACAGAACACTATCATCTAAACCAGAACCGGGGATAGCGAGAGTGTGGATTCCCGCAGCGAGCGCTGCGTGGTGGGCGGCGCCATCTATGCCCAAGGCAAGTCCGGAGACAATAGAGACAGGATAGCCCGCCAAACCGCTTACAAGCTTTGCTACTGCCTCTTTGCCGTAAGCCGTCGCGGCACGCGAACCAACGACAGCAAGGAAGCGCGTGCCTTCAGGAGGCCAGGTGCCGCGCATCCAGAGTGTTTTGGGCGGATCGGGGATTTCCCTCAAAAGAGATGGATAATCCTCACGACCGAGTTGTCGTAAGTCCTCGGGCGTACTATGCTGCATATATTCCCCTTAGTATATACCTACCTATGCTCGATATTAAATTCATTAGAGAAAACGCAGATATCATAAAAGCAGGCGCACAAAAGAAGCACCTGAACGTTGACATTGATCGCCTGCTTGCCCTTGACGATGAGCGCAAGCGCCTCCGGCAAGATATTGATAAAAAGCGTGCCGAACAAAACCGTATGTCTCGGACCATTGCGCTTGCGCATGGAGACGAGCGACAACAGCATATTGAGAGCATGCGCCATGTCAAAGAGGGTATGGCTGATCTTGAGGACCAATACAAGAAAGTGATGGAGGAGTGGCAGGCACTCATGCTTGCGGTACCTAATATTCCCGATATTTCTGTTCCGGAAGGGGAGAGTGACGCCGAGAACAAAGAGGTGAAAAGGTGGGGGGAGCCGCCGGCGTTTGCTTTTGCCCCGCGAGATCACGTAGAACTTATGACTACTCTCGGTATGGCTGATCTTGAACGCGGCGCCAAGGTTGCCGGTTTTCGCGGTTACTTCTTGAAAAATGATGGCGTCCTTCTTGCTAATGCCGTTTGGCAACTCGCCCTCAAACATTTCAGTGCGAAGGGGTTTACGCCTCTCATGGTTCCCTCGCTCGTACGCCGGTCTCTTCTTTTGGGTACGGGGTATCTCCCCCAGGGAGAGGATGATTTGTATAAGACGCAAGATAACGACTATCTTTCTGGCACGGCAGAGGTTTCAACAATGGGATACTATATGGACGAAGTTTTGGAGCAGAAAGATTTTCCTATTCGCTTTCTCTCTTTTGCGCCCTCTTTCCGCCGCGAAGCGGGAGCGCACGGGAAAGACGTGCGGGGCCTCATTCGCGTCCACGAATTTTTTAAGTGGGAACAAGTTATCCTGTGCAAAGCAGAACATGACGAGTCTGTGCGTTTGCACGAATGGCTTAACAGGAATACAGAAGAATTCATTGAACTCCTTGCTATCCCCTATCGTACGGTAGTGAACTGTGCGGGGGATTTAGGCCTTGGTCAGGTAAAGAAATACGATATTGAGCTTTGGGTACCCGGGGAAGAAAAGTATAGAGAGATAAGCTCCGCATCCTATTTCCATGATTTCCAAACACGCCGCCTCAATATCCGTTATCGGGACGAAAAAGGGACGTTGCGCTTCGCGCATTCTTTGAACGCGACTGCTATTCCCACCCCGCGCATTCTTGTTTCTATTGTAGAGAACTGCCAGCAACACGATGGCACAATTCGTGTTCCGCAAGCTCTCGTGCCCTATGTGGGGAAGGAAATTATCGGACAGGGGCACTAAACGGCAAGGCGGGCGGGTGCGCTTGCGCACCACACACCCGCATCCGCCACGCACTCGCCTTTATGATATTCGCCCTCGCACGGGGCGAGCGAGGCGGCCCGTGCGACTTGCCGAGAAACGTCACAGTATGCGTATGCGGTGGGGAGTGTTTTTTCTCATTCTCCTACTTTTCCTTCTTGTTTTAGCAGATATTGGTTTATGGCAGCCCGCCGTGCGCGTAGAGCATATTACGATTTCTCCTTCCGATGCACAGCTCAACCCCCTCGTACAAAAAGCTCTTGCAGGAACATACGCGTATATCATTCCCCGAGACTCAATTTTCTTCTTTCCCGCAGGCGCCATACGTAGCGCAATTCTTTCTGCGCGCCCAGACGTTGCCGCTGTTTCTATCGCCCGGACAGGTTTCTCCTCTCTTGCGATAAAGCTGGACTCCCGTACGCCGCTTGCGCGGTGGTGTGGCACAGCCGCATCTTCGTCACCAGCGGATATCCTTGCGCAAGATATAGCGTCTAGTGTAGATGGATCATGCTACCTCTTTGATACGACGGGCTTCTTATACGCACGCACACCCGCACCCCATATAGCAAGCACCTCAGTTACCTTTGCAAGTACGACAGCCTCTACAGCTGCACCTCTTGTCCCTTTCCCCCTCTATGCACCACTTGCTTCCTCTTCCGCTCCTTTTCTCAATACGATCGCCCACGCCGCGGATTTGCCGCCCCTCTTTGATTTAGCACGGCAAATGCATTCTTTTGGCACCTCTGTAAACGCCATTGTTCTTCGAGGAGGAGAAGCCGATCTTTTTCTTGCAAGCGGTACGCGCGTTACCTATATCCTTGGGAAGGAGCAACAGGCTTATTCTCTCCTTGAGGCGGTGAAAAACAAAATATCTCTATCCAACGGCTCTCTCGTGTATGTAGATTTACGTTTCCCTGGGAAAGTATATTTTCTTCCTGTCTCTGCGGTTAAAAAGAAGGGCGGATAATAAAGTACTTAAAAACACTATGCGTGTAGCGAAGACAATGGAATCTTTTTGGCAAAAACTCCCCCAGCCCTTTTTTGTTCTTGCGCCGATGGCGGATGTGACAGATGCTGCTTATCGCCGCCTCATTGCTTCACTGGGGAAACCTCATATTCTATGGACCGAGTTTGTCTCCGCAGACGGTCTTTTTCATACGCGCGAGATACAAAAAATCCCTGACGCTGAAAACCCCCTTATGCGTGATCTTTCTTATACGGATGCTGAAAGACCAATCGTTGCACAGATATTCAGCAGTGACCCCGAGAAGGTTGCCTATGCTGCCTCTCTCGTCGCAAACCTTGGTTTTGACGGCATTGACCTTAATATGGGTTGTCCAGATCGTTCTATTGAGAAACAGGGCGCGGGTGCGGCTCTTATAAAAAATCCCACACAAGCGGCTGCTCTCATTGTTGCCGCAAAGGAAGGTGCCGCGCGCGGAGGCAACAGACCCCTTCCCGTCTCCGTTAAAACACGTATCGGCTATTTTCATCCTGAGATTGACACGTGGATTCGCGCCCTTCTTGCCGCGGAGCCCGCGGCAATCACCGTGCACTTGCGCACCCGCAAGGAAATGTCAAAAGTCCCCGCACACTGGGAATTGATGGAAAAGATTGTGGCGCTGCGCAATCATCTAGCCGCCCCCGTCCTTCTCTTGGGAAACGGTGATGTGCGTTCACTTGCGGAGGCCAGAGAGAAGGCGCGGGTGACAGGCGTTGACGGCGTTATGCTCGGGCGAGCTGTTTTTGGAAACCCCTGGCTTTTCTGTGATCGGGCGCCCGAGGAGACAACTCCCGCCGAACGCCTTGCCGCCCTCCTTGCCCTTGCACGCTCTTTTGAGGACATTACGCCGCCCAAATCCTTTTCTATTTTTAAAAAGCATATTAAAGCATTTGTCCACGGTTTCCCGGGAGCCGGTGACGCGCGAAAAGCGGCGATGGAAACGACATCTGCCCATGAACTCGCTATCGCGTTACAGCCCTGGAGGGATATCCTCTCGCACACGCATCCCATGGTATAGTGCGGCTATAATAATCTATGGCGCACCAATCTCTTTATCGGACTTATCGCCCGCGCACTTTTGATGAGATCGTGGGACAGGAACCCATCGTTACGGCGCTGCGCGATCAGATAAAGAATAAGAAAGTGGGGCACGCCTATCTCTTTGCGGGCAGCCGCGGGCTAGGGAAGACGAGTATTGCGCGCATTTTCGCGCAGGGGGTGGGGTGTACAGAAAAAGATCTTTACGAGATAGACGCGGCGTCAAACAATAGCGTGGAGGATATCCGCGCCCTTACTGAGAACATCTATACGTCGCCTTTTGAATCCCCGTATAAGGTTTACATTCTTGACGAAGTGCATATGCTTTCCAAGGCCGCGTGGAATGCGTTCCTCAAAACCCTAGAAGAGCCTCCTGCGCACGCTATTTTTATCCTCGCGACCACGGAACGCGAAAAGGTTCCCGAGACCGCACAATCGCGCTGCCAAGTTTTTGAATTCCAGAAACCTTCGCGCGCTGTTCTTGCCTCACTTGTTACGCGGGTTGCCAAGAGCGAGGGATATACGCTTGAGCCGCCCGCGGCTGACCTCCTTGCCCTTCTTGCGGAGGGATCGTATCGCGATGTTCTGTCCGTTTTCCAACGTGTTCTGAGTACCGTAGATAGCGAAAAAATCACCCGTGCGCAGGTTGAAACGGCAACGGGAACTCCCCAAAGAGAACGTATTCACGCGCTTGTTCACGCCCTTGCTAAGGGGAAACGAGATGCCGCCCTTGCGGCTGTCGCCGCAACCGCCCAGTCTGGCGCAGACATGAAACTTTTTCTTACTCTTCTTATTGAATCCCTCCGTGCGGTACTCCTTATCCGCGCAGCGCCAGATTTACGGCCTTCTCTTGAGAAGGAGTTTGGCAAAGACGAGTACACAATCTTAGAGAAATATGCACGACAAAATACCCCCTCCGGTATTACCCACACAACACTGCGTGTTTTCCTTGTCGCTGCAGAGCGTCTGCGCTTTTCTCCACTTCCCTCTGTTCCCCTAGAACTCGCTATATTTGACCTCATGGGGAGTGGGGCAGAGGGCGCATAATTTATATGGCCCGAAAGACCGTTTATCTTGTGCGCCATGGGGAGACAAACGGTAACCGCCATTGCCGCCACCAGGCAAGGAGTACTCCTTTAAATACTCGGGGGGAGAAACAGGCGCGCGCCCTTGTGCGCGCCCTTGCCGTGCAAGAACCAGATCTCATCATCACAAGCGGTGCGCGACGAACCCAACAAACGGCGCTTCCACTTCTTGAGATAATTGCATGTCCCAGCATCAACGACCCTCTTTTTGAGGAGCTGCGCCGCCCCGCGTCTGCTGTTGGGGCGAGTTATTTCAATCCAGCTGCTTTTTGGGCGGTGACACGCGTGTATTTTGATGCTCTGCACGGGCGCACGCACTCTTTTGACGAGGAGACGATATCAGAGTTTCGCAACCGTGCACACGACGCAGCTGCACGGCTTGAGAGTGAAAAGGCGGAGAAAATTGTCGTCTTTTCCCATCGCGTTTTTTTAAGTGCCCTCCTTACGACCCTTCTTTCTCCCGAGAGAGAAAATTTAGTGCGGTTTCTTCTCGCCGTTTTCCGCCATGGTCGTATTGCCAACGGAAGCATTACGGAATTGCACTATGATTCCGCTCGTTTGGTACCGTGGCGGGCCGTGAGGGTCAATGATACGCGGCATCTTCGGGGCATATAGACACGTAGAGAAAGTAAGAAATTTCTGGTATCGTTGTTCCACGGAGAGCACAGCTCTCCTCTCTATGCGCGAAGTATTTAGGTCCTTTTCGCGCTTAGTATTGCGGGATCGTCTAATGGTAGGACAGCGGCCTTTGGAGCCGTTAATCTAGGTTCGAGTCCTAGTCCCGCAGCAGAGTTGGACTTTGGGCGCAGAGTTGCCCAAAATCCATTGCATCTCCTTCGTTTTTCTCCAGTTCTAACGGAGACGGAAGGTCGCGGATAGCATCCGCGATTTTCTGAATCGGGAACAACAAATCATCCAAGGAAACCTTGAGTTCTCCGTTCGTAAGCGTGTAGTTCGAACCGAGGGCCGCGAATATCTCCTTGCAGGTCTCGAAGTCCTCCTTCTCGGCGGCCTTAACGAAAACGGCGGGCGCTTTCTCCGCGGAGTTGAAGCCGCGCTCGGCGACCTCAAGCCAGTTCTCCACGCGCTTGTCCGTGTCCTGCAAGAGCGCCTGCGCACGCTCTTTCTCCGCAAGGGCCGTTGCCTTCCTGCTCCTGAACTCCTGCTCGTCAATCTCGCCTCCCGCCCGCATATCAATCAGGTTGTCTATCTTGCGGACACTCGCCTCATAGTCTCTGCGCTGGGCACTGTAAATCAGCTCACGGTCGCCGACTTCTTTGGCGTTCTGGTCTTTGAGCCGCGCTACGGCCCACTTCGTGAACTCGGGCGGTATCTCGAGCTTTGCCAGCTCCTTGCCGATTTGCCTCTCGAGCTCGGCTTCTTCAACCGAGCGCTGCGTGCAGTTCGGGTCTTTGCGTTTCGTGCAGTGGTAGTAGGTATAGTGCGCCACGCCGCCCTTGGCGAGCTTCTTCATTTTCTCCTCGGCGGTAATCACCGCACCGCACTTGCCGCACTTTATCGGGCCGCGATACGCAATGTCTTTGTGCTCCTTTGGGCGCGGATTGCCCTTGCGTCTCAAGAGGAACTGGATCTGGCTCCTATCGGAGATAATCGGCAGCTTCTACGTAAAACAAGAAGGCGTAGGCCTGCCGCTCGGCAACCTCACATCGCAGCTCTTGGTGAATATCTATAAGAACGAGTTTGACCAGTTCGTGAAGCACACGCTCAAGATGCGGGCGTATGTCCGCTACGCTGACGACTTCGTGCTTCTTTCCGCCGACCGTGCCGAGCTTGAGCGAGCGCTTCCGCGCATACGCGCCTTCCTACGCGAGAACCTCTCGCTTGAGCTGCATCCCGATAAGGTGTTCATCAAGACGTTCGCATCGGGCGTGGATTTCCTCGGCTGGGTGCATTTCCCGAGCCACCGCGTCCTGCGTACAACCAGCAAGCGGCGGATGTTCCGCCGTCTCGCGCAGGTTGGCGTACAGGAGGCCAGCATCCAGTCCTACCTCGGCCTCTTGAGCCATGGGAACACCAGAAAGCTGCGTGCGGAGGTCGTGGCGCTCGGCGAGCGGCGGCGGGGCGGCTTCATTCGTCGGGGTTTGTTTGGTAAAAAGTTCGGATTTCATTCAGGAGGGACAGCACTGCACACGAATACGCGCTACCTCGCCAGTCTGAATAAAGCGCATTACACTATAGTTATATGCTTGGTACTGCTGCCGGACTTCTTACGCTTGCCGCACTCTTCTCTTATCTCACTGTGCGCTACACACGCTTCCCTAACAGCGTGGGTGTTATGGCCATCGCTATGCTCTCATCGCTTGCTTTTGTTATTCTGGGCCACCTTGGGTTTGCCGCGGGCGAAGAATACATTGGCGCCCTTGTGCGCCACGTGGACTTAAGCCAAGTGCTTCTTGCGGGCCTTCTAGGCTACCTCCTTTTTGCCGGAGCACTCCATGTGGATTTGAGTGAGGTCCTCACCAATAAATTAGAAATTACGCTCTTTGCGACGCTTGGCGTTATTCTTTCAACAATACTCGTTGGCTATGGAACTTTCTATCTTCTCAAGGTGCTCGGTATTGGTATTCCACTCCTCTACTGTTTCCTTTTTGGCGCGCTCATTTCACCCACGGACCCTGTTGCCGTGCTCGCTATTTTGCGCTCCGTGCGCGCGCCGCGCCGTATCCAAGTAGGCATTTCCGGTGAGGCGCTTTTTAACGATGGCGTGGGCGTCGTTCTCTTTCTCCTTATTTCCCACGCTATTGCCGGTAGTAACGCCAGCCTAGGTTCCATCACGGGTTTATTCTTCCTTGAGACTCTTGGCGGGATAGCTTTCGGTTTTTTTGCCGGTTTCCTCGCGCACGTTTTTCTCAAAAGCGCACACGACCGCAAGGTGGAACTTCTCATTACCCTCGCTCTTGTTACAGGTACCTATGCCCTTGCTCTGCAGCTATCCCTGTCCGGCGCTGTTGCCGTTGTTGTTGCGGGACTCATTATTGGGAACCATGGTTATCTCTTTCCTCTTTTTATGGAAACACGCGCGAGTCTTTACGGATTTTGGGGACTTATGGACGATCTTCTGAAAGCGCTTCTTTTTCTTCTCATTGGTTTTGAAGTACTCGCTATTCCGCTGGTGGCGGCATACCTTTGGGCGGGCGTGGGAGCGGTTGTGATTGTCCTCCTTGCCCGCGCGGTAAGTGTTTTCTTTTTAGATGGTCTCTTACGGGGGGTAGGGAAGAGTTTCGGGCACGGGGCTGTGCGTATTATGACGTGGGGAGGAATTCGTGGGGGTATCCCCGTAGCTCTCGCTCTTGCCACACCGCTTGGGCCGGAACACAATCTCATTGTTGCAATAACTTATGTCGTCGTCGCTTTTTCTATTATTGTCCAAGGCACTACGATACAGAGCTTCGCGCGGCGGCTCTACACCTACACTGGCTAGCCGCCTCAGTAGCGACTCCTACGCTTTCTTGATAACAACCCTACGCACACCAAATATCTCCCGCATAGAATAGTGGGAGGAGAAACTCACATCATCGCCATTGGGGATGTAGGGGTCTTTCATAACATAGTGCCCATGCCGGCCGCTTACCAAAACGACATAGTGGGTACCACCATACGCGCGCACGCCGACGATGACGGGATTTCCTGTTGCGAGAGTTGAATCAATATAGGCTTCTTTGCGCGTTGCGGAAACGCCATTAACATGAATAGTGAGGAGAAGGTAGGCGGGGTAGTAGGCGGCAAAGTTTGCCGGATTAGAGTTTATCGTTACGGGAGTAACATTGCGGTATCCGTAATGCGTCATGACCATTGCCATCGCAGTGACCAAGCAACCGTCACTTTTCATCGTGTATTTCGTGCCGTCCAGAGAATCATTTCCCCACGCCGCATCTCGCTGATTGTAGTAACATCCCCACGCGTCACACTTGGTCTGGTTTGTCAGAAGCCCCGACCCGCCTGCATTTTTCGTAAAGGAAGAGAAGCTAGCGAGCTCCGTCCGCGCTCGAGCGAGAAGGCGTTGATATGTTGATTCTCTTGCGTTTGTTTCGGCGAGGAGGCGCGCCTTCGCCTCTTTCGTTTGGGTTAGGCGATTCTTTTGGGAAAGGAGGGTGCGCTGCTGCGAGGCGAGAACGTCTTTTTTCTGGTTGGCTAGCGTTTTTGTTTCTGTAAGAGCGTTTTGTTGGGCGGTAAGAGCGTCGGCTTGTTTTTTTACGGCATTTTGTACTTCAAGCACGGCGTCCGCATTTGACCAGAGAGAGGAGAAGTTGTTTGAGGAAAGAAGGCGCACCACGAAAGGCTGGGAATCGGCTTCCTGGAGATTTCTCATATCTTCGGCGAGCGCGGCTTGATCTGTCTCAATCTCATTACCTATTCGCGTGATCTGTGCATTCAGTTTTTGTATTTGTGATTGGGTTAAGTTTATGTTGTGTTGTGTTAAAGAGATCTGGGTCTCTACTTCTTTTCGCTTGAGGAGGAGTGTGTAGATAGCGTTTTTGAGTGTCACCTTGTCTGCTCCTGCTTTTTTTATTTCCGCTTCGTACAGGGCGATTTGTTTCGTAAGCGCAGTAATTTCCGTGTCCTGTGTTGCGGGCACACTTGTTGTTTTTGAAACTGCCTGCGCAACATAGGCAGGCGCTATAGTGAATATCCCCATGAACAAAAGGAGGGCGCTAGAGCCGAGAAAATAGGGGAATAGGCGCGCAATACGCATATGCCTACCATACTACCACCCTCTACTCTCCTTTCTCCAGACGTCCGCGATGCGTTATACTAGGGCTATGTTTACCCCGCGCGGTTTTATTTTTGGTCTCATTGGCCTTTTTATTTTCGCTGGTGGATTGTTCTGGATCCTTGTTGAGGCCAATACGCCCGCACCCGCGGGCGGCCCCCAGCCGAACGCTCTTTCACTTGGAAGCGCGACGTCAACGGCGGCGACGTCTACCGCGGAGACTTTTGGCTCTACTACCTCGTCTTCTTCTCCAACGACACTCACTATCCACACATTGCCATTGGGAGATGGGAAGGTGTCTTCTTCTCCTCGTGTTGGTTTTATTTATTCCTGTACGCCTCCCTCCACCTCTTCCTCTAGGGTGGCGGCCTCTTCTTCGCCTTGGATCCATGGAGCGTTTTGGGACGCTACTCAAAAACCAACAAGCGGTGGCCGCGTTTTCTGGCCCCAAGCTTCCTTTTCTAACGTCGTGCAGGGGGCAACCCGCTTCGTTTTTGGGAACGGGCTTCCTATGAATGAGCCGACGGGTATTTTTCCTGTTCCTCTTTCGGATCCCTCTGCTCTTTACGGAAGAGATACCGCCGGCATCCAAGAAAGCAGTTTTTCCTACGCTCTTCCCGCCAATCCCATCTTTGCGGCAACGCCCTCTTGCTTGCCGATCAACCAGCCGATCGGCGTTACTCTTGACGGTGTGCCTCTCTATAGTGGGGTTACGAGCGAAGGGTTGGATGCTGGTGCTCACGATGTTCAAGATTTGTGCGGTGGTCGGACAGATTCCCATGGACAGTATTATTACAGCAGCCTTTCCTCGTGTATCCCCCACATAAACGGAAGAAATACCGTTATTGGCTACGCGCGTGACGGTTTTCCTATCACGAGTCTTTATGACGCGCAGGGAAAGCCTTACACCAACGCCGCACTTGATGCGTGTCACGGGACAACAGCTCCGATCACGATGGGGGGTAAGACAGTAACGATGTACCACTATGTTTTCACGCGAGAATATCCGTATACTCTTGGTTGTTTTCGTGGGTCGCCCGTTTCTAACACTCCCGGTTTGAGACCCTCTTCCACCGCCTCTTCCACATCCCCATAAGAATAAGAATAAAAGCCGCTCACGACAAGCGGCTTTTGGAGCTTTTATTTTCTTTTATTTTTACCTCTTGTGGGGGCATAGGGAGGACAAAGCTCTCCTTCAATTTCCCACAATTGAATCTCGTAACCTTTTTTATCCGAAGGGTAGTTGCGAATGAGACGATAGCGTTTCCCCCGCACGGGTGCTTGGAGGAGCCGGTTATTTATTGTAGCAATACGGCTTTCCATGGGATTTGCGCCCGCGCGATATTCAATAAACACAGGATTATTATTATTCCCCACAAGGAGCCACTCCAGAAGAATTCTCTTTTCGTCTGCAAATTCCCGCAGAGGCGCTTTCTTATGCGTAGAAATTTTCAGAATTTCTTTCGTTTCTTCACGCGTAGGACAGGCCGCATCAATAAATCTCAAACCTGTCCTTGTGTGACGGTGTGTGATAGGGAGTAGGCGTGTCGGTGCACGGACTTCCTCGCGCACAACGGTAATTGAAATCTTGATTTTATCACCGGAGTGAATCACGCCTCGCCTGCGCGCGTTTTTTGTTAACGCACCCTCAATTTTCTCCATAACAGACTCCAACCAGGGATGCATAAGCAAGTCTCCTTTCAGGTAAGGGTATGGGGGGAACCTTCCTGCGTAATGAGAACACATTTGCATATATTCTTCAAGCATTTTCTTTCTCCACCCACTTTGGGGAAAATATCGCCCCTTTCCGGCGGAAGTACGCTATACTCTTTACTCTTTTTATAGAGAGTAAAAATAGGAGATTTATAAATAGTAATCGTTAATCTGTATGGAAAAAATGAATAAAATGAGCCGGTTCTTCCATCGGCCAGGTCTCGGCCTCTTTTTACCCGTTTTATTGTCGGTGCCGTCCTTATTCATCACGGATGGCGAAAGATAATAGGCGCCGCGCCCATCTTTGCTCTTATGACGCACTTGGGGTGGCCGGCATTCATTGGGGACATTGTCATTGCCATTGAATTCGTGGGGGGCATTATGCTTGTGCTGGGTATTTTGGCGCGTCCCGTTGCCGTTATCGTCGCTGTTGAGATGCTTGTTGCCCTCATTGCCGTAGCTTTGCCCGCGCGCGGATTTGGAGGTTCCGAGCTTGAGTTCATGCTTCTTTTTGGCTCTCTCACCACGGCCTTTGCTGGTGCAGGGGCATGGAGCCTTGTGAAAGTTTTTGAGCACAAGGTATTTTCAGATTCCTCTCCTGTGTTGTCCGGAGAAGGGAAGCAAAACGAAACTCTCTCAGCACAAAATTCCTAACCCTCTTCTTGCGCGCTCTTTTTTGCACGCGTATCCTAGACACGGAAAAAGAAGAGAGGTATAATAAAAATTGGTAGATCTTGGACAGAAAAAAGGAGGTGCCAAATGTCGTATCGGCAGACGTTTCCACAACGTATTGCGCGCGGCTTTCGCCGGTGGTTACTGAGAAGGCGCGCGGCCTCCTGTTCTCACTGGAGGCGTCTCGTGCATCTCGCGCGAGAGGAGAATCGTCATAAGGAGGAAATCCAATGGCAAAGGTAAAACCGACAAAAAGGTGCCATATTTGCCGGCGGGAATTCCCCGCCGGCGAGGAGGGGTGGGCACTTTTGCGGCTCCATGTGCAAAGGTCTCATCCGTACGTTTTTCGGCAAATCCAGGCCTATGCGTTGCAGGGCATTATCGGGTACTTATCTGTTTCTATCCCGCATACAAGATAAGAAAAATCACAAAAATAAAAATACAAAAAAACTCTCACGCTGGAGTATAGGCGCACCCCATGGGCGCGCCTGTTTCCTTTTTATGCCGCAGGCGCGAGGGCAAAGTCAAGCTCTCGTTCCGCCACGCGCGCGGCAATGAGCTTTACCCGTACACTATCCCCAAGGGTGAAAGTCTTTTTTGTGCGGCGGCCAATAAGCCGATACCGCCTTTCGTCATAGTCAAAGTAATCGTCTCCCAATGTACTAATACGGATCATACCGTCCGCGCGCGTCGTCTTTTCCTCTACATAAAGCCCTCGTTCCGTAACGCCTGAAATAACGGCATCAAATTCTTCACCTATGTGGCGCGCGAGGAATTCCACCTGTTTCATTTTTATTGAGTCACGCTCTGCGTGTGCGGCGGCAACTTCTCTCTCTGACGAGTGAATGGCGAGACTTTCAAAGGCCGCAAGCGTGCTTTCTGGTATCTTCGTCCCCTCAGCGTAATGTTTGAGAATGCGGTGGACACTGAGGTCAGGATAGCGCCGGATAGGCGAGGTGAAGTGCGTATAGTGGTGAAACGCAAGCCCAAAATGGCCGATATTTTTTGTTGAGTACACGGCTTTTGCCATAGACCGCAAAGTTGCCATTTTAATGAGATACTCTTCGGGTTTTCCCTTGACTTGTTCCAAGAGCGCGTTTAAATCGGTACCCTTAACTTTTCCCCCGTGTGTATCAAGGTGGTAACCCAAGACGCGCAAAAACAGGGCGAGATCTTCTATGCGGTCGGCATCGGGCGTATCGTGGACACGATAAATAAACCCGTGTGAAATCCCGCGCCCTTTAGAAAGGGCGGCTAGGTGTTCGGCAACGGCGCTGTTTGCCATAAGCATAAAATCTTCAATAAGAAGATTTGTGTCTTTCCTTTCCTTGAGACGAATGGAAATAGGCGATCCTTTTTCATCTAACTCAATTTTCACCTCTGCCGTATCAAATTCAATGGCGCCGTTTTTCGTTCTCTGGGAGCGGATTTTTTGGGCAAGAGACCGAAGAAGGGAAAGTTCAGAGAAATAATCCCCTTCGCCCGTATCAAGAACTTTTTGCGCGTCTTCATAGGTGAAGCGTCTGTCTGAATAAATAACCGTCTCACCAAACCATTGGTGCACAATGCGGCCATCTTTATCCAAGGTTAATACGGCAGAGACGGCGAGACGATCTTCATGGGGGCGTAGCGAGCACAGATCATTAGAGAGCACTTCGGGCAGCATCGGAATTGTCCTGTCTACCAAATAAATGCTTGTTGCACGTTCACGCGCCTCACGATCTATGGCGGTGCCACTCGTCACAAAGAAAGAGACATCCGCGATATGGATACCAACCTCAATGAGCCCTTCCTCTACTTCGCGCACGGAAAGGGCGTCATCAAAATCTTTCGCATCTGCCGGGTCAATAGTAAAAGTTGGCACGGCGCGAAAATCACGCCGTGCGCCGCGGGCAACTTCTGCGGCAATGCGTGTGTGACCCTCCCGCTCAAGAGCCTGCGCTTCTTTTTGCACCCCGGGAGGGAATTCGGGGCGAAACCCCTCGCCCAAAACAAGTGCGCGCATTTCTGTCTCGTGGACACCTGCCGGACCAATGTCCTCCTCCACGACAGCCGTGGGGAATTCTTCGCTCGGGTCCCAGTGCGTGAAGCGGACGAGCACCTTATGGCCTAGGGGTGGATGATCTCCCGAAATAACGAGAGGAGTGTACATTCTTTTGCCGTCGGGTATGAGGAGTGTCCGGCCATTTTCTTCGGAGAGCGTCCCTACAAAAGTTGTGCGGGAGCGTTCAAGAACAGCGAGCACTTTGCCTGCGCGCCTTTTTTCCACAAAACCCGCTTCGGCAACGCGCACGATGTCACCCGAAAGCGCTGTATTAAGCCATTCGCGCGGTATGAGAAGGTCTTCTTTGTCTTCACCCAAAGGAAAGAAACCTGTACCGCGGCGGGTTATTTGAATCACACCCTCATATTCTTTTCGTATTTTACCCTCAGAATTCACCTTTGTACTGTAGCAGAGTTTATTGCCATACGCGACTTTCCCTGCACACTAGGGGAAAGCAGGGAAGTATAGTAAGATAGAGATCAAACCAGATTGTTTTTCATTAAACTTCTTAAAACGTATTACTTATGAAAGGATATATCACTAACATTGAAAAGGCGACAAAAGAGAACACGGACTACCGACGGGTTCTCTATACCGCGCGCCACAGCCAACTCGTCCTTATGTGCGTTATGCCCGGAGAGGAGATTGGAATGGAAATGCACCACCTTGACCAATTTATTCGCGTAGAAGAGGGAGAGGGGAAAGTTGTCTTGGACGGTGTTGAACACACACTTCACGAGGACGATGCGGTTGTGATTCCCGAAGGGACAGAACACAATGTTATCAATACGGGCACAATACCGCTCAAGCTCTACACGGTTTATTCGCCGCCCGAGCACAAGGATGGTACGGTGCATCCTACGAAGGCCGACGAGAAGGAGGAGCATTTTGACGGGATTACAACTGAGTAGTCCTTAATCCACAGGGGTATGCGGACAAAAAGGGGGAATAGGGTATAGTAAAGGCATTATCGCTCGGTAAAAAATGCTGTTGTGAACAAGACTTCCCATAAAATATCCCGCGCGTGGATACGAAGCATTCCCCGTTCCCCGATGGTATATCCTCGTTCTTTAGGGGATCGTCTCAAGTATCTTTTTTGGCGGATTGCTACTCCTCTCCATCCTCTCGTACGAGACATTTTGGTGAGAGCAGGTTTTTTGACCCACCAAGGCAGGCAACCATATCTCATTGGCTTTGTTTCTCCTCATCTCTCTGTTTCTCTGTTTATTGAAAAGCTCATCTCCCTTGGCTATGGCAATCATTTTGTCGCCTGGCACGATAGCGAGGAAATAGTCAGTTTGCGAATGACGGACGGGTTTAAAAAACAGTATCACCTGCGTGTTTTTGAAGATGGCGCCGTGCACGGGCACTATGAATACACGCCCGAGGCGCACCCTTTTATCCATATTAATCAGATTGGTTTTGAGGATAAGCGTGATTTTTTCCTTGCCCAGTTTGGGGATTTGATTATTCCCGCTACCGCAGAGGAGACTATTGCTGCAACAAGGAGATATTACCGCTACTGGCGGCCTCTCACCCGTTCGGCGCGGCTTGCTCTGTCAAAAAGGTTACAAAAAATATAACGGGGCAAACTACTTGACTATCTGTAAAGAGTATGCTTAGATAGCTCCACCTGGAGCAGGTGCTCTAGGAGGGCTTTATTTTAAAGCCTTTGTTCTTTTCATTCAACTGAAGGAGAATCAGATGAGTCAGATGAGCATGACGAAGAAGTTTTTGGTCGCGACCGGCGCCGCCATGATCCTCGGACTGGGTGTCGCCATGATGCCGGCGGCGAGTGCCGCCAGCTACTCGTTCACGGACGGTTCCGTGGACGGGGGTGCGGGCTTCTCGTCTCACGGGGGTGCCGCCGGTTTCTCCGGCGGGTTCAACACCCAGGCGGGGAGCGCCACCTGGAACGGCATGACGGTCGTGGGCTCCGGCGGCAGCGCCGGAGGCAACACCTCTGGGCACGGCATGGGAAGCGTGAGCGGCCTCGCCGCCTCCGGTGGCTATGCCGACGAGAGCCACTACGGCACCGACGCGGGCACCTACTCCAATTCGGGGATGAGTGCGACCGCGGCGGGCCACGTGATCTCGTCCGGCTCCGCCGGCACGGGCGCCAACGCGAGCGCGGCGCACGGGATGATGCTCTCCGAGTAGTTTCGGAAGCATCGCATTACCCCGGAGGAACCCTGTACGGGGTTCCTCCGGGGACTTCTCAAAAACTTCCTCACCCCCCCTTTTTCTTTAGGAGGTATGCATGAACAGAAAATTCATTGTCGCCGTTTCAACGGCGGCGCTGGTTCTCTGCGCTTCCCCGGCCTTTGCGGCGGGGAACGCGGTGGCACACTCAAACGCCAGCTCGAGTGCCGCCGCGATCGGCGCCATGGGTGCCCCCGTCGCGAATGCGAGGGGCGGCAACGCTTCCGCAAAGGGCGGGCAGGCGACTAGCAGCTTGACTGCTACGCAAACCGCCCAGGGAGGCCAAGGAGGCCAGGGTGTGGGGAGTGTTTCGGTGAAGCAGAACTTCGCCGCGAGCAAGATCCCCATGCAGGTGCCCACAGTCATGGCGCCTGCGGTTCCGTCCCCTCCGATTTTCGGAGGGCTCAACGCCCCCACGGAGGTGAAAGGAATCCCGCTCACGGAGTGGTTCGTCGCGAATTGCGACACCACGGCAACCAGGGAGCACCCGCTCAAGGATGAGCACTTCCATCACCAGAAGTATCTGTTTGGTGGCGGGATGAGTATCAGTGGCGATACGGACATCACCTTTTCACCGACGCAGGGGTACTACTTTGCCCGGCAGTACCCCCACTACAAGGGAGAAATCCCATACAACGCGCATCCGGTGTTGGTGGATAGCGTACGGATACGCACGCCGCAGCAGGTCCGTGGGCACAAATACAAGTGTCTCGGTCTCCTTCAGGTGCGCGCAACCAAGAAAGACCTTCCTTTTTCGTCCGTCATTGCGGACGCACGAATTTTCCCTCTCGGATATATGGAGGGAAGGAAGAAGGTCACGCTGGTGCTTGTTCCCAGTGCCGTTGCCGCCGCGCTTGGCGTGCGAACGGCAGGGAGCAGCTTCTCCCTGGTGCCCTCGTTCGTCAAGATGGCGTCGAGTGCCTTGACGGGGGGAGCTGCCGGAGCGAGTATCTCCGGCGGGGAAGGGGCGACGTATGCCTCGTCGCAAATCGGGGCGACGTTTCTCGTGCTTTCCCCTTCAAAGGGCGGGCAGGTCTTTAATATAATGAGTAAGTAACTCCAAAAGCCGACAACATCGTTGTCGGCTTTTTCTTTTGCATGGTCTTTTTTTGCACATTTACGTTTATGCGCGTATATGCCATACTGAAAAAGAGCCCGCGCGGGCTTTTGTTTATTTTATGGAGATAAGAAATATTGCTATCATCGCCCACGTTGACCACGGCAAAACCACGCTTACGGACGCCCTTTTGCGGCAGACAGGCGCGACGAAAGAAGGTATTTCAATGGATTCCAACACGCTTGAACAAGAGCGGGGTATTACTATTTATTCAAAAAACGCATCCCTTGATTATCGCGAGACAAAAATCAATCTTGTTGATACACCCGGCCATGCGGATTTTGGTAGCGAGGTTGAGCGCGTCTTGCGTTCGGTTGATTCCGTTTTGCTTGTTGTAGATGCCCAGGAGGGGCCAATGCCTCAAACGCGCTTTGTCCTAAAGAAGTCTCTTGAGCTTGGCTTAAAGCCGCTCGTCGTGATTAACAAAATTGACAAACCCGCAGCCGATCCAGCGCGCTGCGAGGAGGATGTTCTGGAACTTTTTCTTGAACTGGGCGCCTCAGATGAGCAGGCAGACTTTCCCGTTGTCTACGCAATAGGTCGCGAGGGAATTGCAAAGCGTTCTCTGGCGGACGAGGGGAAAGATCTTACACCCCTGCTTGACGCCATTTTAGAAAACGTTCCTCCCGCTTCAACACCCGATCACGCTGCACGACCCTTGCGTCTCCAACCTTTTAATCTCGCTTATGATAACTTTCTCGGGCGTATGGCCATTGCGCGCGTTTATGAGGGAACTGTGCAAGAGGGGAGTGATGTTTTCATAAAGTCAGAAGCGTCTCCCGTGCGCACGGGGAAAATAACAAAAGTCTATTCCTTCCATGGTCTTGAGAAAAAGGAAGTGGGTGAAGCGGTTGCCGGTGATATTGTTCTTATTGCTGGACTCCCAGATATTGATATTGGCGAGACCGTAACGACAGATGAAAACGCTGAAATACTTCCCGCGATCGCCGTGGACGAGCCGACAATCACCCTTTCCTTCCTTGTGAATAACTCACCTTTCGCTGGACGCGAGGGGAAATTTGTGACAACGCGCCAAATTCGTGCCTACTTGGAACGCGAGCTTGAGGTGAACGTCGGCTTGCGTGTTGATTTCTCATCACCAGATGTCTTTGTTGTGTCAGGCCGCGGCGAACTCCACATTGCGGTCTTGTTGGAAAATATGCGCCGCGCGGGATACGAACTTCAAGTATCTCAACCGCAGGTCATCACGCGTGATGAAGGAGGAATAAAGACGGAACCCTTTGAAGAGGTGGTCATTGATACTCCCGCACATTATCAGGGAGCGATTATTGAGCGTTTGGGTATGCGGGGGTTTGTTTTAATGGATAATCGCGCGCACGCACCGGCCGTTCGCCTGACCTTTGTGGGACCGATGCGCGGGCTTCTTGGTTATCGCACACAATTTGTGATTGATACGAAAGGGGAGGGAATTCTTTCCGCGCGTACCATCGGATTTCGCCCTTTTGCGGGAGAAATCAAAAAGACCACCGTAGGATCTATGGTCTCTATGGTGACGGGGAAAGCGCTTGGCTATTCGCTGTGGGGTTTGCAAGAGCGCGGCACCCTCTATATCACACCGGGGACACAGGTGTATGAGGGGCAGGTCATCGGGAATACCGCGAAGGGAGAGGAAATGATGGTAAACCCCACGAAGAACAAGAACCTTACCAATGTGCGTGCGGCGGGTACGGACGAAGCTATTACCCTTAAGCCACCCTACATCCTCACGATTGAGCGTGGACTTGAAATTATGGCGCCGGATGAATATCTGGAAATTACCCCTTCTTCTGTCCGTTTGCGCAAACAACACCTCACAGAGTCTGCTCGTGCCAAGGCGCGGCGCGGTTCTTAGGCGGGGGTTGTTTCGCGTACACACACACGGTATGCTGGAGGGCATATTTACCCGCAAATATTTTCCTATGGATACTCATACACACGATAAAAAAGATTCTTCAGCCGCACCCGCGTCTGACCGCTATATGACACCTATTGCTGTTATTGTCGGTGCGGTAATTATCGGCCTTGCGCTTTATTTTGGACATAGCGCTTCTTCTCCTTCGTCGGCGGGGAACACGGGCGGATCGGCAGCGCCCGCCCAGCAGCAGGCAGTTAATATCAAAGACGTAAAGACCGCGGGAGATCCTTTTATTGGCAATCCCAACGCGCCTGTCACAATGGCAGAGTGGTTTGACTACCAATGCCCCTTCTGCAAGAAGCTTGATGAAGAAACGCTCACGAAACTCTACCCGGCCTATGTGCAAACA
>Ga0256829_1000910_pt1 | contig 26205 bp, 18 predicted proteins | sample 131447metaG_FD_185979 | JGI IMG/M metagenome (GOLD analysis project Ga0256829, IMG submission 185979) | Hydrothermal vent microbial communities from Lau Basin, Pacific Ocean - 131-447 | ecosystem: Environmental > Aquatic > Marine > Hydrothermal vents | place: Pacific Ocean: Lau Basin | collected... | reverse complement strand
GATCATCGAGCCGGTGGCGGTCATCCTTCTCGTGTCGACCGCCCTGCGATTTGATCTGCCCGTGGCGCGTGATCGCCCGCGTTTCGCGCCGGAACTGCGTCATATCGGCGCAACAGGCGTAGTCGAAGCGCGCCGCCAGCTCCTGCTGTAGCCAGTCATAAAATGGCGAATCGGGCTTGACCTCCAGCTTGTGCAGCAGCGAATCGGGCTGCGGCTCTACGCTGACCTGACGATGCGGGCGCACGCGGAAATAGACCAGCCGCCCCTGCAGATGATGGCTGTTCACCCAGTCGGCGACGCGCGCATAGTCGGCATCATCAACCAGCAGTGAGAGGGCGAAGTTGTGCAGCAGCCGCTCCGCTGCCCCCTGCCAGTCGCGCGCCTCATCGCGCACCCGAATCAGCTCGCCGGCGAAGGGCATGCGCTGTTCATCGATCTGCAGCGCACTGCAGAGCTTTGCGCGGATGGCGATCTGGCGCTCATTGATATTGCTCTTGCGCTGCTTCAGCCCATGCAGCTCCTGCTGCAGCGCATCGTACTCGCGCTTGCCGGCGACCATCTCCGCGCCCAGTTCATTGAGCTGGTTCTGATGCTCCGCCTCCGCCGCCTCCAGTTCATCACACATCGCCTGACACTGCTGCTGATGCTGTAGAAAGGTGGTCACATCCTTCACCGCCGGCAGCTCCAGCTGCGCAATCAGTGCATCGTAGCGCGCCGCCCGCTGCAGTGCCTGCTGCTTCTCGCGCTGCTTGTCGGCGATGGCCGCCTCCAGCTGGGCGATACGGTCGCCGCCCTGATCGGCCATGGCGCGCTCCAGCGCCTTCTCCTGTTGCCGCGCTGCTGTCACCTGCTGCGCCAGCCGACTAATTTGCGATTGCAGCCGCGCCGCCTCCGCATCGAGCTTGGCGATGCGCTGCTCCAGCAGCTCCCGTTTAATGGCGGCAAAATAGTAGGGCAGCGCCGTCCGGCAGCGCTCCAGTGACGCCCGCTCATCGCTCTGCGCGGCGAAGTGGTGGCAGTCAGCCACCAGCGGTGTGAGCAGCGACACCTGCCGCTTGGCGGTGAGTACCGCCTGATGGGCGCGGTCGAGGTCGTTGAAATGGGCAATCAGGGCATCGATGCGCGGTGCCACATCGAACGGCTCGAGCATATGCTGGCGCACGAAATCGGTGAGATTGCCGATCGCCTTGAGCGAGACTGTCTGATGAAACAGCTCCAGCGCCTGCTCATTATTGATGCCGAAGCGGCGGCGGAAGTGGGCACCGTAGGCGGGGAAATTATCGAACAGCTGCACATCGCTCTGCTTCAACCGCTTGCGCAGTTGCGCCATATCGCTACCGAAATGGCCGAAATCCTGCTGAATGGAGAGCTCGCGGTCGGCGACCACGTAAAAACGCTCCGGCTGCCCCTGCGGATGGCGGAACCAGAAGACCTGCGCCAGCGTCACCGTCTGCTCGTAGCCGCTGTTGTGAAAGACGCCGAGAATCACCGAGTAGTTGCGGTGATCGCGCAGCGCCACCGGCTTGGCACTGCCGACCGCCTCGCTCTGCGCCGATTTGTAGTAACCCAGCACATAGGAGCGCAGATCCCGCTCCTTGTTGGCCGCCCCCGCCGCCTTGTTGTAGGCCACGCGGTGCGCCGGCACCAACAGCGTGGTCACCGCATCGACCAGCGTCGATTTGCCGGAGCCGATGTCGCCGGTGAGCAGTCCGTTTTTGCCGTGCAGATAGAAGGGCCAGACCTTGCCGTCGAAGGTGCCCCAGTTGAACACCTCCAGCCGCTGCAGGCGGAAGCCGGTCAAGTCATCATCATGCACAAACTCCAGCGCCAACTCGCCGATCTGTTCACTCATGCTCGCGCCTCCGCCGCTGCCAGATGTTGCCGATAGGCTTGCAGACGGACGTCAAACTCGCTCAGCCACTGCGCATCGACAAACGATTTGATGATGCGATGCAGCTCGATCATCTTCTCCTCCCCCTTCAGTCGGCGGGCAAAGCCCATCTTGATCACCTGATTGAGATAGCCATCGACCTGATCAATCAGCCGCACCTCGTTACTACCGGCCGGCAGAAAAACACGGATCATCTCCACCACCTCATCACGCGAGACAATCACCCGCTGCCCCTCACCGGAGGCATCCGCCTCGGCCATCTTTTCGCGCAGCAGCGCCAGCAGCAGACTGACCGGAAAAGAGAGCTGCCGCCGCGCCACCAACCTCGGCAACTTCTCCGCCTCATCCTCCTGCGTTTGGGATTGCAGAAAGGCGTACCCCTCCGCCTCATCGAGATGCAATCGCAACCCCAGCACCTCCACATACTCCGCCACCGCTGCCTGCAGCTGCAGCAGATCCTGCCAGAGACGCAGATCCGCCTGCCGATCCACCGCCCCCTTGCAGAGCGCAATCACCACCGCCGACAACCGCGGATGCCGCGTACTCTGGGCGCTGGTTGGTGTGCCGCTCGCATCACTTTCCATCTCCATCATCACCTCATCCATAGTTACCTCACAAACAGCAGATAGGGCAGTTCGGCGCGCCGGTAGAGGTTGTCACCGAGCGGCCAGTAGATCGATTCGACGCGCCTCTCATCAACCACGCAGCGCGGCTGCTCACCGGCCAGCTCCAGCCAGGCCAACAGCTCGGCCAAACCATGCTGCAGCGGCTCAATCTCCAGCAGTTCACGCAGTGTGATCTGCTCTTGCTGCTGCAGTGCCTTGGCCAGCGCCCGTTTCAGCCGCCCTTTATCGACCACAATCTGCGAGAAGAGCGCATCACTCTCGTCACTCTCTTCCCCCATCTCCAGTGTAATCTCGGCAATCGCCGCTTGCAGTGGCGGCTGGTAGAGCGGCCGCTCCATCGGCAGGACAAACTCGAGCCCGATCGCATCGATGCTCATAAAATCACCCGTCGGCGGCTCGCTCATGCAGTCGCGCGCGCCGGCCTTGATGCTGCGCAAAATCTCCATAATGCGCCGATTCTCCAGCCACGCCTTATCATCGAGAAAACGGCGCAGCTGGCTGGAGAGCTGCGCGACCATGCGCTGGGTGTGTTCGCCGGCAGCCAGCCAGTCGTAGTGGATGCGGCGCAGGCGTTGATCCGGCCGGCTCTCGGCCACCGGCGGCAACGCCATCACCTTATCGAGCAGCGCGGTGAGCTCCTCCTGCCGCTGGCTAGACATGAGAAAATCCCAGAAGGCGCGGAAGCTCTTGCCCTGATCGGAGTCGGTGATCTCATCGCACTCGCTGAGAATATCGGCCAGCAGCTCCCCCTTGCCTCCTTCCCAGAGAGCGATCCGCTCACGCACGTGGCGGTCGAGCAGGCGGAAATTCTGCTCCACCTCGCGAAAATCGCTGAGCAGCTCACCGGCCATCATGACAAACTGCTGAAAGCGATCTTTGAGCGCCGTCTCATCAAGCAGCGGAATATCGCCCGCCTGAATCTGCTTGATCTCCTTGTCGATCGCCCGCCGTTTGCGGCGCAGCTCGGCGATGCGCAGCTTGGGGTCGGTCTCGCTCCCCTCGGCAATCTGATGCAGCAGGTCAAAGAGCGTCAGCAGGCGCGATTCGGTGCCGACAAAGCTGCGCTCGACAAGCGAGGCGAGCCAGCGAATGCCCTTTTCGGTGGCCGGTGTCAGATCAAAATGGGGCTCATCGGAGTGGTGCGGATAGAATTTGCGCAGCCAGCCGCGTTCATTGTCCGCCCAGTGATTCAGATAATCCTGCGCCGTGCCGGGGTAGCTCTCCTCACCGAGCCGCTCGCGCAGGGCGTAGAGCTCATCCTCCAGCGCCTCGACCAGATCGGCCTGCGCCATTTCGCGGCGGTTGGCGGCAATGAAAATCCGCTGCAAAAAGGAGACCACCAGCGGCGCAGAATCGGCACGCAACAGCCGCCAGGCGGGGTGGTTGCGGCGCAGATTCTCCAGCGCCTCATAGCTCATGAGGGTGTGTGGTTCCGCCTCCAACTAGTTGTCGCCCTCCGCTGGATAGCTGTTTTCGCTCATCACGGTATCGATTGCCGCCGGGGTGCGCCACCCTTCGGTCTGCAGCATCGGCTGATCGTAGAACCGGGTGACCGGTCCTAGACAGAGCAGGGCGATCGGTTTGGCGCCGGCGGGGCAGTGGAGCAGCGCGGCGACATCCTCCGGCGCGAAGAAGGAGACCCAGCCCATGCCGAGATTTTCGGCGCGGGCGGCCAGCCACATATTCTCGATGGCGCAGGAGACCGAGCAGAGCGCCATCTCCTCCGGCATGGTGCGGCGGCCGAAGATGGTGCCGTCATCGGCTGCCAGCACAACGGCAATCAGCTCGGCGCAGTCGCGAATCCCCTCCACCTTCAGGCGCATGAACTCGGCGCGGCGCGCATCCATCGCATCGGCAGTGCGCTCTTTCTCTGCCGCCACTAGGGCTGCCAGCTGTTCGCGCAGTGCCGATTCCGTAATGCGCACAAAACGCCACGGCTGCATCATGCCGACCGATGGCGCACTGTGTGCCGCTTCCAAAATGCGCTGCAACACCTCGGGCGCCACCACACCACCGGCAAAGTGACGCATGTCGCGGCGGGCGCGGATCACCCGATAGATCGCCTCGCGCTCCGCCTCGTTGAAGTGGTCGGGCACAGTTGGCTCAACCACAATCGATACTACCCGGCCCCCGATGGTAGATCAGCGCCTCGACCGGCTCGCCGCCGATCAGGTGTTCGGTGATGATGCGATCCAGATTGGCGTCGGTGACGTTGTAGTACCAGATGCCATCGGGCTGAATGGCCAGCAGCGGCCCGCCCTTGCAGGTGCCGAAACAGGTGGCGCGGCTCCGTTTGACACGCAGATCACCCTTATTCAGGCCGGCAGCTTTGAATTTTTCACCCAGCGAATCGTACAGCGCCTGCCCGCCACCATCGGTACAGCGCGGCCCGACACAGACAATCATATGACGGCGGTAATCCATCATGGTGGGTTTGGTGACTGCAGATGGTTCGTTGCTATGGGACAATGGAGGCTCCTCGATCGCGAATGCGTAAGCCAGCATCTTCAGCGGCGCCGCACGCCTGTCAACAATCTCCGCGTGGGTGCGTTTATTTTCTGCGCAGGTTGAATACGCCGTCCCAGCTGGCCGCTGGCGGGTTGTCACGCAGCTGCTCAATACGCTTGCTCATCACACTGTAGAGCGGATCATCCGGATAGCGCGCCTTCAATGTTGCGATGGCATGCCATGCGGCGTGAAAATCGCGTGCAACCATGGCCGTCTGCCAAGCCTGTTGATAGCTGCTATCTGCCTCTATGGCATCATTTGCAATGTCACGAAGCGGAGCCAATGGTTGGTAGATATCGACAGGATGATCGCGCCCAACCACGCGCACACGATCAACAAACCGACACATAATCTCTGCATGGATCAATGCATATGTGTGATGCGAAATCAGTATGGGCAATTGATAGAATTTGCCGATGCTTTCCAGACGAGCGGCCAAGTTAACGTGGTCGCCCATCATGGTGTAATCCATCCGCGTCGAGGTGCCCATGTTGCCGACAATCATCGGCCCACTATTGAGGCCGAGGCGAATATGAATAGCGGGCAACCCCTTTCCGCGCCACACTTTCCGCAGTTTGGCGAGCTGCTCCTGCTGTTCAAGCGCGGCAAGTACAGCGCGTTTGGCATGATCTTCCATTACTACCGGGGCGCCAAAAAACGCAATCACCGCATCGCCTTCATACTTGTCGATCGTGCCACCATGTTTGAGGATGATGTCGCTCATGGCAGTGAGGTACATGTTAAGAAATTGCACCAGCTCTTTGGGGTTCATTTTCTCCGAAAAAGATGAAAAGTTGGCGATATCGGAGAACATAGCTGTCATATGGCGCTCTTCCCCGCCCAGTTTCAGCATGTCCGGCTTATCAATGAGCTCACGAATGACGCCGGGGGAGAGGTAGTGTTCGAAGGCGTTGTGTATAAACGATCGTCTGCGCGATTCGAGTATATATTCTGTCAATGAGACCGGAATAGTCGTGATGAGGCACGCGACCAGCAGGTAGGCCACCTTAAACCAGATATGTTCGTAAACAAATAGCAGAAAGGCACTGATAATCAGCAGCAGAGGAAATGCTGCGATAGTCATGCCCTGAACCAATGGCGGGCGTTTGCGCACGGTGAATGCCGCAACCAGCGCCAGCGTAAGCAGCCCGAAACTCTCCAGTACGTCCATCAAGGCGGGGCGGTAGATCTCTTCATGGTTGAGGAGATTGGCAATGGTTGCTGCATGCCCCTCGATCCCCGGAAAGTAGGCATCAAACGGGCTGGGTCTGATATCGTAAATCCCGATGGCCGTCACGCCAATCAATACAATGGCATCACGAAGAGCCTCAGGGTCTGCGCGATTGTGGAGGATATCCACTGCGGATATGTGTTGAAATGTTCCCGCTTTGCCATAGTGATTGATCAACATCAGCCCATGCGGATCGGTATGCACAATCTGCGTCCCGATCTGGATGGCGTGCACGCCAGTGCGATCTATCTGCACAGATACGGGTGGATTACCAGCCGCCTTGCGCATCGTCTGCAGCGCCATGCTGGGATAGATGCGCTGATTCATTGCCGCAATAAGCGGTGTTCTTCTGACGATCCCGTCTGGGTCAGGGAAAAAATTGAAAAAACCACTGGCGTCGGTTGCACGCGTGAAACGTGGGATGTTGGTTTCAAGTCCTTCCATGTGCGGCAACCATGCCATGGCATCTTTGCGGGCGGAGGCCAGTGCAAATGGTAATAGCATGGATTGCTGTGCCGGTAGTCGCTGCTTGGCCAGCTTGGGTGGGTTGCCGGCATAGAAGAAGTAGCCGGATACAATGCGGTCATGATACTGTTTCATCACCTGTTCTAATTTTGCATCGACATCGCCCAACGCACGATAGGCGCGCAAATGTGTCGCCATCTTGTGAGAGGCGCCCTCTTTCTGCATCAAAATATCGATACTCTCTTTCAACGGATTGCGCTGCGGCTCAGAAAATGTGATATCAAAACCGATCACTTTGGCCTTATAGTGCCCCAAGATATGCTCAATCATGGTGGCCATTTTGTCGCGTGACCAAGGCCAACGTCCGATTTCAGCCAACGACCTGTCATCAATGGTGGCAATCACTATTTTCTGCTCTGTAGGAATACTGCCTCTGAGCTGCATGTACTGGTCATAGAGGGTGCGTTCAAATGTCTCCATAATGCCCGGACGGATGAAGACAAGAGAAAACGCTGCCACAGTCATCAAAGCGATAAGCACACTTTCCAAGTGGCGGAATTGGCTTAGTCGCTTGATCAGAACCATATGAAATGGCTATTTGTGGTGATGATGGCTGCCGAGGTAATGCTTCACATCTTTGGCGGATGGATGATTGGGAAACTTTTTGATAAACAGGCGCAGTCGCTTGTTTGCCAGATGCTGTTTCTTCAGTTGATGATAACAAGCCGCCAGAGCCAGCAGGGAGTTGGCTTGGATGATGGCGTATGGTGAGTTGTCTGCCAGTACAGTCAACTCATCCGCACCCTTGCGTGCCTTACCATGCTGACACTCCTTGCTGGCCTGCTTGAATGTCTTGAGCTCCTCCTGAAAGCGCCTGTCTTCGGAGAGGTCATGATCCCAGTAAGGGCGGATTGCGGTTTCAGTGGTTTCCGCACCGCGCACCCCCATCACCGCGGTCTTGGTAATATCGACCGCCTTCGGTTTGGGGGCAGCAGACTGGATTTTATCCCATAGTTTGCCAAAGAAACCTGATTCTGCGCACGACGCTGACTGCATAAGAGATAGCGAAACACTGATAACTACAATAGCGGTCATAATATCACGAACTCTGAACATCTGATTCTCCTCTGTTATTCACGCAGTAGCATCGCAAATGCTTTGTATTGCACGCTCACCTTGGCATCAATCCGCTTAGCCTGTTTGAAGAAATCAGATGCTTTGTGAAGATCCCCTTGCTTGTAGTAAGCCATGGAGATATTCATGGCGATGTGGGCATTATCAGGTGCCAGCTTGAAGGCGCGCTGATACCATGAGATCGCTTCCGCGTAGTGTTGCCGGAGAAATTCAATGTTCCCCATATTGTTGATCGCAGAGGTATCATGCTTGTCCACATTGAGGATGGCATTCAGCTCCTTCGAGGCGCGTGCCAGCAGACCGTTGCGCGCAAGGATAATGGCGATTTGCATTCTGGTTTCAACGTCGTTGGGATTGGATGCCAACATGTATTTGTAAGGCTGCAGCAATCGATCCACAGCTTGCACGGTTAGTAGCTCCCACTCACGCTGAATCAACGGCTTCACCTTCTCCGGCGATGGCAGCGTGATGTGAAATGGCGCCGGCGGCAGTGTAACAGGGTGATACTGCTTCCACGCATGTGACAGCTGCATCACCTTCAACGCCCCTTTTTTCCGGTAGAGGTGATATTTTCTGGCGCCTTCCGACCACGCTTCGGAAAATGTTGAGGCGATCAGCGTGGCCTCCAGCGGAACCCATACCTGGTTATCGACAATCGCCAGCAGCTTGTCGTTGGAGCTAATGCGGAATTTTTGAGATGCACTCACACCGGTGTTGAACATCAGCAGCAGGTGCCCGGGCACATCAAGGATTGCGGTGCGTATGCCGATGTTTTCCAATGCGGCCGATAACAGGATAGACAGATCATCACAGTCACCACTCAGCACCTTCAGTGTCTCCCTCGGAAACTGTACGCTGTCGACCTGTTGATCACCGAGTTTTGAGTAGGGGTTGTTCGGATCCTCCAAATACTTCATGCCCATGGCGTGCAGTGTCTCAAAGATCACCATGGCTTTGCCCAATTTGTCATTCAAGACATTTTTGTTATGTCGATAGGTGTTGACTGTCTGGCGGGTAAAATCGTTAAGCAACTGATCTTTCGGCGTGACAAACGCTCCGACCATCTCCAGCGCATGCCATACCATGGCATTCTTCCCGTAGATGGTGACGGTTTGTTGTCGTTTGGCAACCTGGGGCTGGCCTCCGAAGTAGTACTCAGCACTCACTTCAGTCTGCACACCCATGTCTTCATCGATACTGAGCATGCTGTTGTTGAATGTGGCCAGCAGGGGAACGCTGACGCTGCTTTTGGCCTTGATTTTGGGAATATTTTTCGATGTCGGAAAGTCCATCAACCCTTTGATATAGAAGTTTAATTTGACATTCTGAACATCCATGGCCGAGTCGTTTCGCAGGGTGACTGTAGCGACAGGATGATCAATATAGCGCTTATAGGCGGCTGAAAAGATGTGGTGAAATTCGGGCTTGGACAGCGCAAGCATGGCCGCGCCGCGATTTTCCTGTGCGCTCTTTTTCATCAGGTAGATGGCATCTATCCGCTGCTTGTAATCTGGATTGGTAGGATCCAGCGCGACAACCTTATTCATCATCTCAATTGCAGGGTCAAACATCTGCTGCGCCAACAAGATCGAACTGAGCAGCAGCAGCGGTTCGGTGTTGGCGGGACTCAGTGTCGCCGCCTGCTTGGCCGATGCAGCGGCCAGATCATACAGATGGTTGTCAAAATAGGCCTTGGCCAGATGCATATGGGTATCCGAATTGGTCGGATTGATTTTTAGCGCCTGTTTGAGGATGTTGATGCCATTGCTGAATTGCCCCATGGCCAGGGCAATATCGGCTTTGAGCGTTAGCACCTTCAGGTCGGCAGGGTGATTCTGGTCAAGCCTGTCGGCAACTTGCGACGCTTGCGAGTATTTCTTGGCCAGCAGCAAGCTGCGACCAAGGCCGAGCATGGGGTCATATCCCTGATTGATGCTGTTGGCATGGGTGAAGGCTGTGACCGCACACGTCGCATCAGCTTCATGCAGGCAGACCTCTCCCATGGCCATATGTGCTTCATACGATCTGTTGTCGGCTCGAATGGCAGATTCGAGAGCTTTCTTCGCCGATGTGTAATCATGTTTTGCGATGCTGGCTTTCGCCAGATAGATCCACGCTTCTGAGAGAGTGGGATCCAACTTGGTCGCTTTGTGGAGGTAGAGTCGAGCAGGCATCTCTCTGCCTTCCATCAGTGCGATACGACCTTGAATCAGGGCGGCGACAGCTTCGAGGTGAGGGATCGATGCTATCCGGGTGATTAATTGCCGCGCGGAGACAAGGTCGCCCTTGTCCAGATAGAGACGTGCCTGAAGCACCAAGGCTTCTGTCAAATCGGGCTTGATTTTCAGCGCCTGATCCAGCGCCTTGATGGCCATCTCATCCGCTTGAATGGCGTGGTAGGTTTTGCCCGCTGCAAGCCATTGTTGGGCATGTTTGCCATGGATGTTGCGCATGGCCTTGCTCATGATCTCCACAGCCTGCTGATGTTCCTGCATGCTCTGATAGAGCTTTGCCAGATTGAATTGCCATATAAGTTTTTCAGGCGCCAGCTGTGCGGCCTTTTCTGTGCAGTCAATGGCACCAAGCAGATCATCTAAACCCGTCAGGGCATCGGCACAATAACCGTATGTGACATCATCAGCGGCATGCGCCTGAATGCTTTGGTCAACGACTTTTTTGGCCGCCAGCCAGTTGTGCGCCTGTAGATGAAGCTGGATCTGTAGGTGATAGCCATGCGCCGCATGCCCCTTGAGATGCCGCAGTTTTTCGAATGCCTGCATGGCATCCTCTGTTCGACCCAACATGCTGAGGGTTTTACCTAGATACTCCAAGTTTGCCGCATGTTGGGGGTACTCCTGCGCCGCTTGTTCAAACAGCTCCAGCGCATGCTGGTATTTTCCAGTCTTGTAGTACGACAGTCCGGTTTGAAAATAGTCGGTGAATATGGGCGACAGATAACCGTGTTTGCCATCGTGGCTGATGAGGGCGATGCGGTAGCGGGTGCCGATTGTCGCACGCCGTGCGATACTGATTTGCTGCTGCTTTCCTTCATACACAATCTGCAGCTGATCATGGTTGTCGATACCATACAGGCGATAACTACCCTGAAATGTTCGGGCAGGAGCTTGCCAACGGAGCTTAAGCTGCTCCGCGTCACCCCCAACACGGGGGATTTGTGGCGCTTGTGGAATATCGGACACGTAAAAAGTGTGTCGAACACCTTGCTTGAGATCTACCATGGCAATGGTCGACTCTTTGTTCGGTATCCGGTTAAAAATCCAGCTTTGTGATGTAAACATGCTCCCCAGTGAGCTGAGAGAGCTGCCCAGCTTGTTCAGTGGAGAGAGGAGAGAGGCGGCGAGATCCCCAAGACCGCCTTGGCTATCGTGCGGCGCATCCGTGGTCCAGCTTTTATCCATGCCGGTTGTCGCCTGACGATAACTGGGTGAGAAGCGGAACAGCGGCCGGTCGTTTTTGTAAACCCGCACCGCACGTTGATTGGTCGGGGTCTGTACCAGCGCGTAGAGATGATTGTTGGCGTCCACGCTCAAATCAAAAACTTGTTCGAAGAAACGGGGGTTGTCTTCCGCCTCCTTGATTTCATTGCGCAGCTTGCCTTGAGGAGAATAGACGACAATGCTGTGCCTGCCATTGTCTGCAACGTAGATATCACCCTGTTGGTCGGTTGTGATGGCGACAGGTTCCTGCAATGCACTCTTCTCATCCTTGCCGTCGCCGATTGTTTGCAGAAACACGCCATTGCGGCTGAAAACTTGAACACGCGCGTTACCTGTATCTGCAACATAGATGCGCTTGGCCAGCGCTACGCCTGCAGGCTTCTGAAATTCACCTTGGCTCCGCCCCTTGCGCCCGATGGTGAACTGATACTGGCCGTCATGGGAGAAAACAAACACGCTCTCTTTATCCAGAATCAGCAACATGTTGTGATCAAAAGCTGCACGCACTGGCGCTTTAAACGGAGCCTTGAGTGCGATGGCCTTTTTATGCTGGTAGGTTCGAATCAAAACGCGCTTGTTGTCTGTGTCGATACAGAGCTCTCTGCGGCTGTCGTAGAGATAGGAGATGGGACACTCTGTTTTCAATACCGATGTCTCCCGGAAGGAGATGATGTCCGCGTGCGGTTCGACAGGTCGCGCTGGCTTGCTGAATTGAATGAGTTCTAACGCGTGGTTGCGGTTGTCGATCACAGCCAGCTGGTTTTTCTTACGATTATAACGCATGTGAGATACTTTTTTGAATTGGCCGCGCCCCTTTCCAACGGTACCGAAGGTCTCGATGGGGTGCATATTTTCCGGGTTAAAGAGGATGATTTTTCCGCTGTTGGCATCCGCGAGGAAGAGTGTGCCATCCGGTCTACTAGCAATCGCAGTGATGACACTGCGTTTGGTGTGGAACAATTTGCTCAGCTGTTTTGCGCCGATCTGTTGTTGCAGCTCTCCGGAGGGGTTGTAGATGGACAGACGGTTGCCCTCTTTGGGGCGATCGAGCACGTAGCTGTTCTCATATGCGTCGGTATCGATGGCAAATGGCTTGTTGAGCGCGCGTTTTTTGTCTTGATCGTAATCACCAAACGTGTACAAAAACAAACCGGCTGTGGAGAAGACCGAAATGCGATGGTTATTTTCGTCTGTTGTGTAGATGCGTTTCTGATCACTATAGCTCAGATAAGAGGGGCTACTTAACCGACTCTCCTTATCCTCGCCCTGACCAAGCAGCGTTTGCAGCTTCAGCGTTGCATCCAAAATGGCGATGGTCTTATCCGAACTGTTTGCAATAGCAACGCGATGGTCAGACAGGTGCGCCACATCACTCGCTTTGGCGGCATCAAAAATTTTATTTTTGCCAGTGAGCGGTAAGTCGCGTTCGATCGATAGTGTTTCCGCATCAAGGATGTAGAGGTGATCGCTCGACGTAACATAGAGTTTTTGACCCTGCTCACTGTAATCCAAGCCGCTAGCCTGCTTGAACGGCATATCTCCTTTGTTGCCAAAGCTGGCGTGTTGAAGGAGATATGGTTCCGCTGTCGCGTGAACCGACCAAGCTAAGAGCATCGACAATACAATGAACAACTGTGGCATATAGGCGCTCCCATCGTGAATGTGAACGTAACCATAGCACGCCTTGGTCGCATGCGACAACATTGTAACGCTCAGTGCATCCAGTGCCATAGGCGGCGGGCGAGTGCTCTGCGCCGGTTGGTCGGCGGCTGGTATTGCGTGACCGCCATCCGATCATCCGGCCAGTTGATGGTGAGCGCCCCCTCGGCGCTGTTCTTGACCATGCTGCCGAGCGCACGGTAGCGCGCCACGACATCGGGGCGGGGGAAGTTGAAGCGGTTGTGGTAGCCGGTCTGGGCGATGGCCAGTTTGAGTCGCAGGCGAGCCAGCAGGGCGGGGGTGCTGGAGGTGTTGCTGCCGTGGTGCGGCATCAACATCGCCTCCACCGGCTGCAGTGTCGGCAACAGTTGTCGCTCCACCGGTGCCTCCATATCGCCCGGCCAGAGCAGTCGATGTGGGCCGGTGATATTGGCAGTTACGACCAGCGAGCCGTTGTTGGCATTGGGCGGATCGAAATGGCGCGGTGGCCAGAGAATGTTGAGCGCCGTGTCACCGAACTGCGCGGTATCACCCGCTGCCATCCAGCGCAGCGTGGCGTGATGCCGCTCTGCCCATGCCACAATGCGTTGGACGCGGCGATCACTGTGCGCCGCCGGCACATCGGGCAGCCAGATTTCACCGATGTGGTTGAGCTGCCGCAGCAGGGTCAACGCGCCACCGAGATGATCGGACTGGGCGTGCGACAGGATGAGCAGATCGACATGGATCAGCCCCATGCGGCGCAGCTCCGCCGCTACCCGGCTGCCGCCATTGAAGCGGCTGCCGCGCCTGCCCGGCAGATCGACGACAATCACCTTGTCGTCAGGGAGCAGCAGCGTTGACGCCGCGCCCTGGCCGACATCCCAGACATACCATGCTGGTGCTGCGATGGGCGTTTCGTGCAGGGCGGCGGCGAGGAATAGTGCCAATGTTGCCACTGCCGTGAGTGCGGCTCGGCGGCGCTGTTGGCGGAGCAGCAGCCAACCCGCTGTGATCATGCCGACGGCGTAGAGGAGGTTGCTCCACCACGGTGGCAGGCGCGCCCAGAGTTCACCGGCCGGCAGCTCGGTGAAGGCGTGCAGCAGTGTCAATCCAGCGTCCACCCCCGTTGCCGCCAGCTGTAACGGGAATCCGGCTAAGCTATCCCAGCCGAGCAGTGTCAGCAGGGTGCCGAGCAGTGCTGCCGGCATCACCAGCAGCGCATAGAGCGGCACCAGCAGCAGGTTGGCCGCGAGGGTGTAGATCGGCAGACGGCCGAAACCGGCGACGATCATCGGCAGGGTGGCCAGTGTCGCCAGCAGCGAGACCCAGAGTAGCGATAACAGCGCTGTTGATAAGCGCTGCCGCCATGACTGTTGTGGCGACGGGTGCAGCTGTTTCAATGCCACCGCCCAGAGCAGCAGCGCGGCGGTGGCGACAAAGGAGAGCCAGAGCGACAGCGAGCTGATTGCCGCCGGATCGAAGAGCAGGATCAAGGCGAGTGCCGCCAGCAGGATATTGAGCGGCGCATGGCGTGCGGAGAGTTGCCACGCCAACACGGCCGCCCCCAGCATCACCGTGGCGCGCAGTGCCGGCAGTGGCCAGCCTGCGAGGGTGGCGTAGGCGCAAGCGGCGAGAAAACCGGCAAAGAGGGCGATGCGGCGCACCGGCAGCTGCACAATCCACGCTTCGCGGCGCGTCACCAGCCACCAGACGATGGCCAACATCCACGCCGCCGCCATGCCGATATGCATGCCGGAGATGGCCAGCAGGTGCGCTGTGCCGGTGGCGGCAAAGGCGCGATAGACCGGCTCGCTGATCTGTGAGCGATCGCCGAGCAGCAGCGCCTGCAGCACACCCGCCGGCTGCGGCGCGAGCTGGTGCAGCGCGGTACGCAGTCGCGTCCGCTGTCGCTGCAACCACGACGGCTGCATGGCCACGATCGTCATCCCCCCTTTCACACTACCGATCAGGGCGATGTGGCGATCAAAACACCAGGCGCGGTAATCAAATGCGGCCGGATTTAGCTGGTTGTGCGGCAGGCGCCAGCGGGCGTTGACGTGGATGCGTGCACCGGCTGCGATCTTGGCTGCGTCACCAAATGGCGCATGTTGATAGAGCAGCGCCCGTCCAGCCAAAGGCGTGTGGTCGTCGCGTTGCATGTGGTCGATCAGCAAGCGGCGATAGTGTGCGTGCGCTGTGACCGAGACCACTGTGGCGCTCGCGCTTACCTCGCCGAGCCAGCTGTGATCCACCGCCACGCGACTGGCCGACCAGAGCAGGTTGGCCGCGCCCAGTACGATGCCAAACAGCAGCATGGTGAGCCATGCAAAACGGCGCAGTAGCGCAAACAGAACAATGAGTGCCACCAGCAACAGCGCCGCCGTCGGCAGATTGAACAGGTCGCTGCGTGCCAGCGCTACACCGACAACAAAACAGCCGACCGGCCAGAGCAGCGGTAGCCGCTGCAGGCGGGGTGAGTCGCTATTTAGCTGCATCCTGAAACTGTTCAGATCGCCCATGGTTTGTTCGATAGCAAGGCGAACACGCGCAGCGTGCTACTGCACATGAGCATGTTCAACGCAGCTAGCGGGCAAAACATGGGATGAGCTGAATGGTTACAGGGCGGGGTAGCGCAACCGTCCGCGAATCAGCTGATCTTTATCCAGCAGCGTGCGCTCGATCTCGACCAGCTGCACCGCTTCCGTCACCTGCGCCACGCCCTCGCCCTGCCACAGCGACACCGCCGCATCGCCACCAATCAACATCGGCGCCTGATAGAGCAGCAGTTCATCACTCAAGCCGGCCGCCAGACAGGCGCCGTGTAGCTGGCCGCCACCCTCGAGCAGCAGCTCCAGACGCCCGTCGGCTGCCAGATGGCGCAGCACTGCCGGCAGATAATCCTCCGCATCGAGCACGACGACATCGATGCCCGCCTGCCGCCACTGCGCAATGGTGGCGTGATCATGTTCGGATAGATGCGACTGCTGCAGATAGAAACGGCTCAGAGCTTCATCGGAGAGCAGTTTGCAATCCGTAAAAAACTCCGGCGCGCGGCGGCAAATCACCACGCGCAGCGGCAGATCACCGACCGGCTCGGCATCGCGCACCGTCAATGATGGATTGTCATGCCGCAAGGTGCCGGCGCCGACCAGAATGGCATCGCAGCGCGCCCGCACACCATGCGCATGCGCGCGCGAGGCGGCGCTGCTGATCCACTGCGAGTGGTGGGTGCGGGTCGCCAGTTTGCCGTCGAGCGATATGGCCGCTTTGGCGATCAGATAGGGACGGCCGGTGCGCAAGTAATGGAAAAATGGGCGGTTCAACGCATCCGCCGCATCGGCCAACAGGCCGCCAAAGACGTTGATGCCCGCAGCCCGCAGCCGCGCCGCGCCACCGGCCATGGCCGGATTGGGGTCGGCAGAGGCGTAGTAGAGTGTGGTGATGCCCGCTTCAATTACGGCCTCGCTGCAGGCCGGTGTGCGCCCCGCCGAATTGCACGGCTCCAGCGACACATAGAGCGTGGCACCGTTGGCCGCCGCGCCCGCATCGTTGAGTGCATGCACCTCGGCATGCGGCTCACCGGCGCGCTCATGCCACCCCTCGCCGACCATCACGCCATCCTTAACCACCACCGCGCCGACACGCGGATTGGGGTGGGTCGTACCGATGCCGCGCGCCGCCAGCGCAATCGCCCGCCGCATCCATACTTCATGCTGGGATAGGTTCACGCGATCACTCCCCGACGCAACGGCATCACGCAATCAGGCGAGAAATTTCTCGACAACCGCCACCAGCTTGTCGGCGGAGAAGGGTTTCACCAACCACCCCTGCGCGTGGTAGGCGCGCGCCTGCTGCTTGATCTCATCCTTGCTCTCGGCGGTCAAAAAGAGAATCGGCACCGATTTCAGCGCCGGCATGGCGCGCACCTGTTGGGTCAACTCCAGACCGGTCATGCCATCCATGTTGAGATCGGTAAAAATCAGATCCGGCACCAAGCCGTCATGGAGCAGCGCCATAGCCGCCTCCCCGCTTTCGGCCGCAGTGACATCCAGCGACTGCCGCTGCAGCAGCCCGGTGAGAATCATGGTGGTGGATGGACAATCCTCCACAATCAATACTTTTTTCATCTTCTGCCTCCCATAGAATCCATTTCCGTGATTGGATGTTTGATGTTTTAAATGCCGTTACAGATCACGCGATTGCGCCCCGCCTCCTTGGCGGTGTAGAGCGCCTCATCGGCGATGCGCAGCAGATCTTCCGGTTGGTGTTTGACCATCGGTACAGCCGTACCCACGCCGACACTGATGGTCACATGCTCATCCGCTTCCGACCCTTCGTGCGGCAGTTTCAGTGCCCAGACCGCTTTACGCAGAGATTCGGCCACGCGCAGAGCGCCGCGCGCATGGGTGCCGGGCAGCACGACGACAAACTCCTCGCCACCATAACGGGCAACAAAGTCGGTCGGCCGCTGCAGGCCGTTTTTCAGCGTCTGCGCCACCAGTTTGAGACATTCATCGCCAGCCTGATGACCGTAGCTGTCGTTGTAGCGCTTGAAAAAATCGATATCGATCATCAGCAGTGAGAAGGGCTCTGTCTCGCGCATGGCGCGGCTCCACTCCTTCTCGAAGGCATGATCGAAGTAGCGGCGGTTATAGACATCGGTCAGTCCGTCCAGCGACGATAGCCGCTCCAATTCCGCATACGCCTGTTCCAGCTCCTGCTGCTTCTGCGCCAGTTCGGCATTCAATGTCTCCAACGCCTTCATCGCCTCTTCGCGGCGCACATGATCGAGATAGGATTTGGTGTAGTGGCGCAGGCGTGCCACCAGCTCGACGGCGTGCGGCATTTTGACCAGATAGTCGGTCGCACCGCGCTCGAATGAGGCCGCCTTGGTCTCCGGATCTTCACTGCCGGAGAGCATCACCGTCGGCACATCGGCCAGCTGCGCGTGCTGCTTGTAGGTGTGCAGCAGCTCAAGACCATCGGCATCGTTCATGATAATATCCTGCAGAATCACCGTTGGCTTCACCGCTTCGGCAGTGCTAACGGCCTCGGTGCCATGCAGGCAGGAGTGGAGCGTGATGCCGCGGCTCCCCTTGAGCAGCTTCTCGACAGCGTGATGGATGACCGGCTGGTCATCGACCAACAGCACCACGCACTCGTGCGCCTCGCTCATCGCCCCTCCGGCGCCATGGTTAGCGCGTCCGGCACGATCAAAACAGCCAGGCCGCCTCTTGCTGCCGGCGCGCTTCATAGGCGCGGATCGCATCGGCATCGGCCAGCGTCAGGGCGATATCGTCCAGTCCGTTGAGCAAGCAGTGTTTGCGAAAAGCATCAACTTCGAAATGGAGGATCTGCCCATCCGGCGTGGTCACTGTCTGCGCCTGCAGATCAACCGACAGCCGATACCCCTCCTGCGCAAAGCAGTCGCGAAACAGGTCATCGACGGTATTTGCATCGAGCACAATCGGCAGAATGCCGTTTTTGAAGCAGTTGTTGTAAAAAATATCGGCAAAGCTCGGCGCAATCACGCAGCTGAAGCCGTAATCGAGAATCGCCCACGGCGCATGTTCGCGCGATGAACCACAACCGAAATTCTCCCGCGCCAGCAGGATCTGCGCCCCCTGATAACGCGGTTGATTGAGGACAAAATCGGCGCGTTTGGGGCGCTTGCTGCAATCCATCTCCGGCTCGCCGCGATCTTCATAGCGCCACTCATCAAAGAGGAACGGCCCGTAGCCGCTGCGCCGAATGCTCTTCAAAAACTGCTTGGGGATAATCGCATCGGTATCGACATTGGCGCGATCCATCGGTGCGACAATGCCATCGAGTGTTGTAAAAGCCTGCATGATCTCTCCCTCCTACTGCCAGTCGCGGATATCGACAAAGTGGCCGGCAATCGCAGCGGCTGCCGCCATCGCCGGACTAACCAAATGGGTGCGCCCGCCCATCCCCTGACGCCCTTCAAAATTGCGGTTGGAGGTGGAGGCGCAACGCTCGCCCGGCTCCAGCCGATCGGCATTCATCGCCAGACACATCGAGCAGCCCGGATCGCGCCACTCAAAGCCTGCATCGCGGAAGATCTGATCCAACCCCTCCGCCTCGGCCTGCGCCTTCACCAGGCCGGAGCCGGGCACGGCCATCGCCAGCTTCACGCTCGCCGCCACCTGTTTGCCCCGCACCATCGCCGCTGCCTGACGGAAATCCTCAATACGCCCGTTGGTGCAGGAGCCGATAAAGACCTTGTCGATGGCAATCTCGGCAATCGGTGTGCCGGCAGTTAAGCCCATATAATCGAGCGCCCGCTGCCACCCTTCGCGCTGCACATCGTCGCGCGCATCGGCCGGATCAGGAACAGACCCGGTCACCGGCAACACCATCTCCGGACTCGTTCCCCAGCTCACCTGCGGCACAATGTCGGCAGCTTGGAAACGCAGCTCTTTGTCGAACACGGCATCGGCATCGGAGTGCAGCTGGCGCCACGCCGCTTCCGCTTGTTCGGCCAACGCACCCTTGGGCGCAAACGGCCGCCCCTGCACATAATCGAGAGTGACCTGATCAACCGCCACCATGCCGCAGCGCGCGCCCGCCTCGATCGCCATATTGCAGAGGCTCATCCGCCCCTCCATGCTCAGCGCGCGAATCGCCTCGCCGGCAAACTCGATGGCGTAGCCAGTGCCACCGGCGGTGCCGATCTGACCGATCAGGTAGAGGGCAATATCTTTACCGGTGATCCCCGTCGGCAGCGCGCCATCCACTTGAATGCGCATCACCTTCGGTTTCTTCTGAATCAAGCATTGGGTCGCCAGCACATGCTCCACTTCCGAGGTGCCGATGCCCATGGCGATTGAGCCGAATGCGCCGTGGGTCGAGGTGTGGGAGTCGCCACACACCACCGTCATCCCCGGCAGCACCAACCCCTGCTCCGGCCCCATCACATGCACCACGCCCTGACGCACATCATCCAGCCCGAACTCGGTGATACCAAACTCCGCACAGTTGCGATCCAGCGCCTCCACCTGCGTGCGCGAGACCGGATCGGCAATGCCCTTGTCACGATCAACGGTCGGCACATTGTGATCAGGCGTAGCGACACTCGCCGCCCTCCGCCACGGCTTGCGCCCGGCCAGACGCAACCCCTCAAAGGCCTGCGGACTGGTCACCTCATGCACCAGATGCCGGTCGATATAGAGCAGCACCGAGCCATCATCATTGGCCTTCACCACATGCTGCTGCCACACTTTATCAAAAAGGGTCTGTCCCATCGGAATCACCACCTGCACGGAAAAGTCGCGGCATTGTAGCGGTAATCCTCCGCCTACGCGACCACCGCCGCCGCGTGGAAGTTATGACTGGCGCGTCATTGCGGCGTGTTTGGCAATAATCGTCTCCAGCTCTCTGATCTGGCTGCGCTGTTTGAGATCGAAGGCGATGGCAATGCCGTCGCGGGTCACCCGGGAGATAGTACCTGTGAGCTGGATCGGATTGGGGGCGGCAATCATGGTCAGCATCAGCTCGACCCGCTCGCCGCAACGAAAGGATTCGGATGTAGCCAAAAACAGGCCGGTTGGGCTCACATCGCGGGCGCGGCCGTAGTGCACACCGCGCGCACTCTTGAAGGGAACCAGATCGCTGAACGCCTCGCGCGGCGCATAGCGGGTCACCTCGCGCCAGCTGGCGACCAGCTCTGTCAGCTGCTGCTGTTGCGGCTGCGGCAGTGTCTTGGCGATCTGCATCAACCGCTCGATCGTCGCCGGCTTCACCGCGCCCATCAGCTGCCCGCCTCGGAGGCGACCACATTGGCCGTGGCCACCAGTGCGCCGAGAGCACCGACCAGTGCGCCGCCGAACAGCAGCGGCAGGAGCAGCAGCCAGTTGTTCACGTCGATCTCCATCGCCGCAAACCAGCCGCCGGTCACCCAGACCATCGGCCAGAGCAGCAGCCACGCCGCCACCCCGGCACCGGCACCGAGCACCATCCCTTCCAGAATAAACGGCATCCGCACAAACCACTCCTTGGCACCCATCAGCCGCATCAGATGGATCTCATCGGCGCGCGCCAACAGCGTCATACGCAGCGTATTGGAGATAATCAGCGCCATCGCCAATGCCAGAATCAGTGAAGCAAACCAGGCCAGATAGTCGGCCTGCGCGATCCAGTGGTGTGCCTGCGCCAAGCCGACCTCGTCCTCATTGACCTGCGCGCCGGCCGCCTCGGCGACATCGCGAATATCGTCGAAGAGAAACTCCGACTCCTGATCGGATAGGGTGAGCTCGAAGGTGATTGGCAGGCGCGCGGCCAGTTCGTGTTCGCTCAGCGCCGCATCTTTCAGCCACTGCTGCATCCAGCGCGCCGCCTCTTCCGGCGGAATGCGGCGCACCGATGCGATTTGATCGATCTCTGCCAACTGCTGCTTGAGCGCGGTTTCGCGCCCTTTGTCGGCTCCTTGCGGATCGAGATAGACATGGATGCGAATATCATCCTGCCAACTACCCACCCACTGACTGGCCGCCTGCATCGACAGCCAGATCACCCCGATCGCCCAGAGAGCAATGCAGACAATGATCACAGCCAACAGCTGGTGCACACCGAATGGCGGCAGATGAAAGCCACCCGGCAATCTCGGGTTCATCTGTTCAGGGATCTGCTCGCGCCCCGGCTCACGTTTGTGAAACAGCCGCTGCTTCATGTGTCGCTCTTTGGCTGTGCGCTGTAGGAGTCGGCGATCAGTCTGCCGGCATGCAGCTCTACCACCCGCCCGGGGTGTGATTCCAGCAGATGCAGATCGTGTGTAGCCATGATGATGGTGGTTCCTTGCCGGTTCAGGTCGGTGAGATAATCGAGCACCCGCCGCGCTGTATCGATATCGAGGTTACCGGTCGGCTCATCGGCGATAATCATCGCCGGATTGGCGGTCATGGCGCGGGCAATCGCCACCCGCTGCTGTTCACCACCCGAAAGCGCCTCGGGATAGGACCATAGGCGATCGGCCAGACCGACATAGGCCAACACTTTGCGCACACGCGGCACCAGCCGCTCGGTTTTCCATCCCTGCACGCGCAGCGGCAGCGCCACATTCTCAAACACTGTACGCGCAAAGAGCAGCCGGTGATCCTGAAAAATAATACCGGTATGACGCCGCAACTCCCGCACCTTGGCATCGCCCGCGCGACGCATATCACTCCCCTGCACCATCAGGCGGCCGGAGCTCGGCCGTACACCGCCATAGAGCATGCGCATCAGGGACGATTTGCCCGCGCCACTCTCGCCGACCAGATAGACAAACTGCCCCTGCGGGATATCCAGCGTGACCCCGGAGATGGCAGTTTTGCCTGTCGGATAGCGCAGCATCAGCTGCTGCATATGGATTTGGGGCAGGGCAACGGACATGCGCCAAACGGTAGCCAGCAACAGGCGACCTGTCACTGGCAAAACCCGCACGGCACGCGACACGGCGGCGCTACATCACAGCAAATGTGGATTGGCTGATTGACAACAGGACGCCCGACGCGTTGTTTTCCTCTATGCATACGATCGATGAGAAGCAGCTGTTGACCCAGCAGACGCATTTTCAGCGCTGGCTGGCAGCAGCAGACATGCCGCCATTGCCGCAACGACTGGCCGTGGCCTGGTCGGGCGGGGCGGACTCTACGGCGCTGCTGCTGGCTTTGAAGTTGGCGGGGTTTGATGTGCATGCCTGGCATGTGGATCACGGCTGGCGCGCCAGTTCTACGCATGAGGCACGGCAGCTATCGGCGAGGGCGCAGTCGTTGGCGATCCCTTTTCGGGTGGGGCGCTTGGATGATGCGCCGGCAACAAATCGTGAGGCACATGCGCGGCAGGGGCGCTATGCACTGTTTGAGGCATGGAGCCGGCAGAGCGGCATCGATACACTCTGCCTGGGGCATCATCGCAACGATCAGGCGGAGACCGTCTGTATGCGCATGCTGCAGGGCGCGGGGCCGGGCGGCTGTCGCGGCATGCAGCGTGAACGGCGTATGGGCGGGCTGCGTCTGGTGCGGCCGCTGCTGCACGTGCCCGGCGAGCAGTTGAAGCATGTGCTCCGCGCAGCGGGGGTGAGCTGGTTCGAAGATCCGAGCAATCGCGATGAAACACTGTGGCGCAATAAGATCCGGCGGCGGCTGTTTCCCTGCATGGCGCGGCAGGGGGTGGTGGAACCGGTAGATCTCTTCTTGCGCTGGCAGCAGCAGGCGGTGCGGGTCGATGCAGCACTGGATCGGGCAGCGGGTCGGTTGCTGCAGGCGGCGGATGATGGCGGCTTCTGCCTGTGGCGGGCGTGGCAGACGGCGACGCCGGCGGTGCGAGCACGGCTGTTGCAGCGCGGGGTGCGGCAGCTCTTGGGCGATGGGATCACGCCGGGGCGACGCCATATTGAACTGGTCGAGATTTGGACACAGCAGGGCGGACGCGGCGGCATCGATCTCTCCGCTTGTCGGCTGGAACGGCGCAAGGATCGCTTGCATCTGAAAAAAGCGCAGGCAAGGTTCGATGTTTCATCGCGCTGAAACTGTTCAGATCGCCCATGGTTTGTTCGATAGCAAGGCGAACACGCGCAGTGTGCTATTTGCACATGAGCATGTTCAACGCAGCTAGCAGGCAAACCATGGGATGAGATGGATAGTTACATTTCATCTCTCTTTCATCTTCGCTAAAAAGTGTTTGCGCCTTTTTGTGTGGATCGGAATTGGATCGCGAATAGTGAGGAACGTCTATTATGGGTAAGAATATACTGCTTTGGGTTGTGATCGGGCTGACGATGATGAGCCTGTTCAACATGTTTTCGGCGCCGATGCCGAGTGCTGACAAGATGGCCTACTCCACCTTTGTCGAGAAGGTGGATCAGGGCTATGTCGAGACGGCGACGATTCGCGACAATGTGATTATCGGCCAGTTTCGCGACAAATCGGGCGAGCTGAAGAACTACCATGTGGTGGCGCCGATCAATGATCCGACGCTGACCAAGCGGTTGATCGACCAGCATGTGGTGGTCGATGTGAAACAGCAGGAGCAGGTGCCGTTTTTCATCTCCGTGCTGATCTCCTGGTTCCCGATGCTGCTGCTGATTGCCGTCTGGGTCTTCTTCATGCGCCAGATGCAGGGCGGCGGTAAGGGCGGCGCGATGGGCTTCGGCAAGAGCAAGGCGAAGCTGCTCAATGAGAATACCGCGCGCGTAACCTTCGATGATGTCGCCGGCTGCGATGAGGCGAAGCAGGAGGTGACGGAGGTGATCGAGTTCCTGCGTGACCCCTCCAAATTCACCCGCCTCGGCGGCAAGATCCCCAAAGGTTTGCTGCTGGTTGGCCCTCCCGGAACCGGTAAGACACTGCTGGCGCGGGCGGTGGCCGGCGAGGCGGAGGTGCCGTTTTTCTCGATCTCCGGTTCCGATTTTGTTGAGATGTTCGTCGGTGTCGGCGCGTCGCGCGTGCGCGACATGTTCGAGCAGGCGAAGAAGAATGCGCCCTGCATCATCTTTGTGGATGAGATTGACGCGATGGGTCGCCACCGTGGCGCCGGCATTGGCGGCGGTAACGATGAACGCGAACAGACGCTCAACCAGATGCTGGTCGAGATGGATGGTTTCGAGTCCAATGAGGGCGTGATTCTGGTGGCGGCGACCAACCGACCGGACGTGCTCGATCCGGCACTGCTGCGCCCCGGCCGTTTTGATCGGCAGGTGGTCGTGCCGCGCCCCGACCTGCTTGGCCGTGAACAGATTCTCAAAGTGCATATGCGCAAAGTACCGCTGGCCAGCGATGTGAACGCCAAAGAGCTGGCGCGCGGCACACCCGGCTTCTCCGGTGCCGACTTGGCCAACTTGGTCAATGAAGCGGCGCTGAATGCGGCGCGCTATGATCGCGACAAGGTGACTCGCGCCGATTTTGAGACGGCCAAGGATAAGGTGATGATGGGCACCGAGCGCCGCTCGATGATCATCTCCGACGAGCAGAAGAAGACCACCGCCTACCACGAGGCGGGGCATACGCTGGTCGCCAAGCATCTGAAACATGCCGATCCGGTGCATAAGGTGAGCATCATTCCGCGCGGTCAGGCGCTCGGTATCACCATGCAGATGCCGGAAGAGGACAAGTTCAACCACGATCGCGAATATCTGCGCGATCAGATCTCCATCATGATGGGCGGCCGCCTCGGCGAGGAGCTGGTGCTCGGGCAGATGACCACCGGTGCATCCAATGATTTCGAGCGCGCCACCCAACTGGCACGCAACATGGTCACCCAGTGGGGCATGTCCGATGAGCTGGGGCCGATGGTCTATGGCGAGCGCGAGCATGAGCCGTTCTTGGGGCGCGAAATCACCCGCCAGACCAATATCTCCGAGGAGACCGCGCGCAAAATCGATGCGGTGGTGCGCAAGTTGATCGAGGAGAACTATGAACGCGCCAAACAGATCCTCGAAGAACACATGGATCAACTGCACAACCTGGCGCAGGCGCTGATCAAGTATGAGACGCTCGATACCACCGATATCGACCGCGCCATGGAGGGCAAGGAGCCGCTCTTGGTCAGCAGTGATGTGCCGAAGAGCGCCAGCTCCAGTTCCAGCGATGGTGATGCGGATGCGAAGGTGGATGTCGGCGAAGCGGCTGCGCACGATAAGGCGGCGGCTGCCGACGAGGCAGGTCAGGCCAGCTGATGGCCTCACGTTGGCATCGGCCAGCCGGTAGCGATGTATGGATCATGGGGGTGCTGAATTGCACCCCCGATTCGTTTTCGGATGGTGGCCAGTTGATCCGCAGTAGTGCTGATACAGAGAGCGCCGTGGATGTGGATGCGGCGGTAGCGCGCGGGCTGCAGATGGTGGCTGATGGCGCGGCAGTGATCGATGTCGGCGGCGAATCGACGCGTCCGGGAGCAGCACCGGTCAGCGAGGCCGAGGAGCTGCGCCGGGTGGTGCCGGTGGTGGCTGCGTTGGCGGCGGCCGGTTGCACGGTGTCGATCGATACCATGAAGGCGCGGGTGATGGCCGAGGCGATCACTGCCGGTGCAATGCTGGTCAACGATGTCAGTGCTCTGACGCACGATCCGGCCAGCCTGTCGGTGGTGGCAGAGCGCGGCGTCGATGTTTGTCTGATGCATATGCAGGGCGCACCGGCGACCATGCAGCAGCGCCCCAGTTATCAGGATGTGGTCACCGAGGTCGGTGACTATCTGGCGCGCCGCGCCGATGCCTGTCTGGCGGCAGGTGTGGCAGCCGATGCCATCCTGCTTGAT
>Ga0256829_1000909_pt1 | contig 26208 bp, 26 predicted proteins | sample 131447metaG_FD_185979 | JGI IMG/M metagenome (GOLD analysis project Ga0256829, IMG submission 185979) | Hydrothermal vent microbial communities from Lau Basin, Pacific Ocean - 131-447 | ecosystem: Environmental > Aquatic > Marine > Hydrothermal vents | place: Pacific Ocean: Lau Basin | collected... | reverse complement strand
TGATCCGCTTTGTCGAAATCGGGCGCGTGACTGGCCGCAGCGGTACTTGCCAGTGTGCCGTCGGCGTTAAAGCTCCACGCATGATAGGGACATAATATCCGTCCGCCGCGCAAAGGCTGTTCGTCGGCAGTGCACAATTCGGAGCCGCGATGCGGACAGACATTGTGATAGGCGCGGATGTCGCCGTCTTTGGCTCGAACCAGCAGGATATTGGTGCCTGCCACATCCACCCGGCGCATCGTGCCCGGCGCGATGTCCGACAGCGGTCCAACATAATTCCAGCCCTTTTTCCATATACTGTGCAATTCATCGGTATAGACGTTCCCATCGATATAGCGCGACGACGGCAGCGACGGAGTGGCCTCACGCAGCAGCGGGGAGAGGGGATGGATCTGTTGCATGATGGTGCCCTTTGCTTTACTTCGATTATATATATACTTTAGCTGTCAAGTGACAGGCTGTCAACTCCAAAGCGCCGCTTATGAAAAATACTCAGTCCTATATTACGATTGACGGGGGCGTTAGCCTGCAAGTGGCGATATCTGGCATTCGCGGACCGCGCCCGGCGCATACCGCTACAGCATGCGAAATCTTGGATGCCGCCGTGGCGCTGGTCGAAGAAGTGGGCGCTGAAAATTTCTCGGCGCGCAAGGTGGCGGAACGTTCGGGCCTTAAACTGGCTTCGGTACAATATTATTTTCCGACCCGCGCGGCATTGGTGCGCGCAATGATCGAATATTGGATCGATGATTATCATGACCGTCTGATTGCCAAACTCACAGGTCAGTCGGCTGATCCAGCCGCAGCCATGCGCGAGTATCTCGATTTTCTGATGGCTGAGTCGCTCGCGCTGCGTGGACGCGCATTCTGGAACTATGTCTGGTCTCTCGCCGATCTCGACGCCGACGTCAGCGCCGCACTAACGCAGTTTATGAGGCTCTATCGCTCGCTGTTTGCCATGCTGATCCGCCGGGTCAATACTGCCCTCTCTGAGCGGGAAGCCCTTCGCTTGGCAGCGGCGCTCGGCAGCATGATCGACGGGATTGGATCGGTGGTGGGGGAAGGCAGGCCAGCCGCTGCTGACCTTGTTGGTATAGAGGCTATGGTCAAGTCTTTGGCGTTCCGGATTGCGGTGGAGGCACCCCGTTAAGCTTGCGTGACCATATGGCAGCGGCGAATGCCGGGGCTGCAAGCAACAGAAACGCGACGGCGATACTCACTGACCACAGCGGCCCGTGCGACGTATCGGCCGTCAGGCCAACCGCCGCTGGCCCCGCCATCATGCCAGCCGCCTGAACCGCAGGCATGAGCGATGCCGCCGCCGAAGCATCCTTTTGTCCGGCCAGCGCGCCCAATTGAAATGGCGCGATAAAGGCACTGGCGCAGGCCCCGATCAGATAATAGCTGATGTAACTTGTTGGGCCGAGCACAAGGTAGAGCGGGAACACGCACAGCAGGATAATCGCCGTTCCACCGATAAAGGCGCGCAGACGCCCGATCCGCTGACCAATCGGTGCAGCCGCGAGGCTGCCGACCACCGCAAGCACAGTCGATCCCACCAGCAACTGGCTCATTCCCGATAACGACATGCCGACATCGCTGCCGAGCACTTCGGAAAAAGCCCACGATGCCTGTGTGGATGCCGAGAGCAGCGCAATGGACAGCAACAGCAACCAGCTTGGCCGGGTGAGACTTGCAGCCGGTACCAAAAATGCCGCCGGGTTTGCTGCCCTCTTTGGCAGCAAGCCCACTAACGGCAGCGCTGTGACGAAGCATCCTGCGAGCAATATGATAACGCCGGTCCAGCCAAGCGCATCTCCAGCGACCGGCAACAGCAACAGCACCACCAAACCAATCACCAGCTGCGCCGCAAAAGCATAAGCAAAGTTGCGATCGGGCGCGGCGCTTTCGGACAATACAACGATGGCGATGACGATCAACGGGCCACCGCCGAAAATGCTGGCCGTCGCGCGGATGACAAGCAATAGGTCAGGCGAGCGAGTAAACGCCGTCGCCACGATCCCTGCGATCATCACCAGCAACCCCGCCAGCGCGGCTGCCCGCCAGTTGACCCGGGTGATCCACCAGCGCGCGGTGAGTGCGGCGATCACACCGCCAAGTGACTCTGCACCGGCGAGCAGGCCGATTTCGCGCTCGGTCAGCGGCACCTGCTGTGCCAGCAGCGCAAGATACACCGGGGTAATATAGGTGATGAGCGGGGCGAGCGCGTAGAGCAGCCACGCGGCTCGTGCCGCAAGAACCGCGGGCCGTTCCCCAGTATTGGTAGTGTCAAGCGCCACAAGCGTGGTTGTCGGATCGCTGCGGCGGATTAGCCTGATGATTGACTTGAATAGCGGCATCATTTTGCTCCCGGCGTCATTGGGGGTCTCCGTGACCGCTATGCGGCAAATTCGGGCGCAGACGCGCCAAAGGCCATGCCAGCAACAACAGCGGCCCCAGCGCCCATGCTAGCCCCCATTGCGTCGACAGGCCAAGGCCAAGGCCACCCAGTGCAGGCGAAATCGCCCCGCCGACGGTATAGGCCGCAATCACAATCGATACCGCCAGCGATTGGCCGCGAAACGAGCGGCCCACATGGATCATCGTCAGCGTGTAAATCGCGCCGCCCGCGCCGCCCCAGATGACGGCGGCAAGCCAGATCATCGCGTCAATGCCCGATCCCAACGGCACCGCCAGCAGCGACAGTAACAAGGTAGCGCACAAGATCTGCATCATCGGCCCGATGCCAAAGCGGTCGGCCAATCGCCCCACAGGATATTGCATCACCAAGCTGGCCACGGCGATGACGCCGGTAAGGATGATCGCGCTATCAGTGGCGATAGCGCCAAGCCGTTCGGCTTGGATCGGGGCCAGTACATTCAACCCGACCTCAAAAACCCCACCAATAAAGCCCAGCGCTGCGAGCGGAAGAAAAGCGTGCCACGACGCGCTGCCGCCGGGAGTATCATTTGTGGCAAACTGCACCTTTTCTGCTGTTCCGCCAATCAGCACCGGCAGCCACGACGCGACTGCCAGCCCAATTGCAACATAGCCCGCGCTATCGAGCGTCAGCGCGAACAAAGGCACCAAGAAAGGGCCGATGGCATAGGCGGCGGCGACGAGCGTTTGATACAAGCCGGTTACGCGGCCCAGACTGTCTATCGGCGCAGACCATGCGATCATCGCCTCGACCGCGCTCCAGCGATAGGCAGCGCCAATGCCGACCAGCGCCGCACCGACGCATAGCCAACCATAATCGCGGCTCAACGCCGACATAATGATTCCCGTGCTCGACAACAGTAACCCCGTGCCAAACATCCTGCCAAAGCCAAACCGGCGCATAGCCAGCGGCACCAGCGGCAAGTTAACCAGCAAGGCAGCAAACGGGACAGCCGCATAAAGCCCGACATAGCCGGGGGTCACGCGCTGTTCGTTCATGAACAGCGCGATCAAAGGCAACATCATCGCCACTGCGACAACATCGATCAGGGAGGAAAAAGCGAAGCGCCAAACTGATTGCATATATTCAACGGCGCTACCTGTCACTTGACAGTGTGTCAACTGACAGGTAACACTATGATGATGAAAGCTATGACATGATTACCCGAAGAGCCATGATTGCCAGCGCTGTTGCAGCAGGAGCGATGTCGTCACCGCGAGCTTGGGCGCAGGCGGGACAGTCGCTCGCCCCTTCGACCGTTTACGACGTCGCCATCATTGGCGCTGGGGCCGCCGGTATTGCTGCTGCACGGGCTTTGGCAGGGGCCGGTGCGCGGGTCATTGTGCTGGAGGCGCGCGGGCGTCCTGGCGGCCGCATTGTCACCGACAGTCAAACACTCGGTTTGCCGTTCGACGTCGGCGCCAGTTATATTCACAACGCGCCGATCAATCCGATTACGGCGCTTGCGGCGCAGCAGGGCGTTACAGTCATCCCCAGCGATCGCGAATCGCTTGCCCTGCGAGCCAATAGCCGCAACGAGCCTCGAGCAGCAGGGCGTTACAGTCATCCCCAGCGATCGCGAATCGCTTGCCCTGCGAGCCAATAGCCGCAACGAGCCTCGATCAGTCGTCAATCGCTATGTTGCGGCTGACCAACGGCTGATGCGGCGCTCCGAACGCATCGCGCGATCAGGCAACGATCAACCATTCAGCGCCGTGCCGCGCGACATTTACGAACGGCGATTCGTTGATCTCCATTGTGCCACCGATATCGCTGCCGACGCGGATCGGGTGTCGGTGCTTGATATTGCGAGCGCTGGCGCGACCGATGACCGCTTCCCGATTGGCGGTTTTGGTACCATGATGATGCGCGCCGCAACCGGCCTGCCGATACAAAATAATGCGCTGGTACAGGCCATCGATACCAGCGGCGCTTTGGTGCGGATCAGCGGCGGTTTTGGAACGGTAGAGGCGCGGACGTGCATTTGCACCTTGCCGACCGCGCTACTGGCGAGAGAAGCTGTGCGCTTTACGCCCGCTTTGCCGCCGATTTTTGCCGAAGCGTTTGCTGGCTTGCCACTTGGCCTGCTCCTCAAAATCGGCTTTCGGTTAAGCGCGCCCCTGGGCAACGCAAGTGAGTATACCGTCGCACACAATGTGCTCGTTGCCGGGCAACCGCATGCGCTTCATGTTCACCCGGCGACGGGCATCGTGACGGTGTTGACCGGCGCGCGCTGGGCCGAGGCGCTGACCAATGGTGGCGACGCCGCAAAGTTCGCTTTTGGCCGCGCGGTGATTGCCGATGCCTTTGGCAGCGATGCGGTCAGGACCATAACCGACTCTGTTGCTTCGGCCTGGGACGAAGACCCGCTGGCGCGCGGGGCCTATTCCAATGCACTGCCCGGCCATGCCGGTGCGCGCGCGATCTATGACCAGGTCATCGACGATAAACTGGTCTTTGCCGGCGAAGCTGCGGCAGGGGAACAATATGGAACAGTTGGCGGTGCCTGGCTGTCGGGCATCACCGCCGCGCAAAAGGTGCAATCGCTGATCACAAACTAAATGAAACTGCCAAGGTAACAATCGGGCAGCAAGGGAGAGAGAGATATGTTGAAATTGGGCGCGAGCAGCCTCGCCATCGCCTTGTCGCTTTTTTGGTCGAGCACCGTCGCGGCGCAGGAGGGTGATCCAGCGGCACAAGACACTGATAGCGGCTACATCATCGTTACTGCAGAGCGCCGCAGCCAGCGGCTTAGCGAAGTGCCCGCAGCCATCAGTGCGGTTGATGGCGATGATTTGCAGCAGCGTAACCTGCGTGAAGTGCGCGACCTTGAAGCGATTTCCCCCAATCTCGCGATCCGGTCTTCCTACGGCAATGCTGGTAACCCGGTGATCACCATTCGCGGCGTCGGGCTTGCCGATTTTAACGAAAACAACAGCAGTTCCGCCGGTGTTTATGTTGACGAAGTCTATCAGGTATCGCCAGCCCAGCTTGCTTTCGGGCTGTTCGATATCGACCGGGTGGAACTGCTTAAGGGGCCACAAGGGACGCTCTATGGGCGCAACACCACCTCCGGCGCGATCAACTTTATTTCGCGCCAGCCGACCGCGCAGTTCGAGGCGACCGGGCGACTGAGTTCTGATAATTTCGATCGGTTCAATGCCGAAGTGGGTGCGGGCGGGCCTTTGTCCGAAACCCTCTCGTTTCGCGTAGCCACGCTCGTTGATGTCGGCGGTGATTATATCAACAACAGCTTTACCGGCCAGCGCACTGGCCAGCGTGATCTGTTTACCGGTCGCGCCTTGCTCCGCTGGGAACCGAGCAGCAATTTCAACATCACCTTGAATGTGCACGGCGGCAGTGATCGCTCGGACATCGGCCATTACCAGCATATCGGCTTGCTCGACCCTGATGGCAGCGGCAATGTCTGTCCGACAATCATCGCCACCGGCGCGCCGGATGGCAGCTGTGTTGACATCGTTGGCTATCGCGATGTTGATGGCGATAATCAGGGCGGTGCTTATAATCGAACAGGAAAAGCCGATTATCGTAGCTTTGGTGCTTCGGCGATCATCCGTGCGGAATTGGGCGGCATCACGCTTACCTCAGTCACGGCCTTTGACGGTTTCGACGCGGTCCGCCCCGACGACACCGACGCCAGCCCCAATCGCCTGCTAGAGGTGGATTATGCGTTTGGCATCGATCAATTTAGCCAGGAAATCCGGTTGAATGGCGGTGGCGGTGCTATCGAATGGATCGCCGGCGGCTATTATGGCCGCGATGTCATTACCTCGCGCAATGTCTATGATTTGCTGGGTGATTTTAGGCCAACCACTGGCTTTGATCTGGCCAATGGCGTTTTCCGCGCGGCTAATCCTTATCGCCAGGCAACCACAGCGCTGGCGGCATTTGGCCGAGTTAGCTGGGCATTTGCTGATCGCACCAAGCTCGAAATCGGTGGACGCTATTCGAATGAGCGCCGCACCTTTCGCACAAGCACTGTACTTGAAGAGAGCACTGTCGATCTGGCAAATATCGGCGTCGGCCCGGACGGCGTTATTCTTGATGAAAGCCGGGCCATTCGCAATGAAAACCTGCTCTGGTCTGTCAATCTCAATCATAAAACCGCTGGCGATACCGTGCTTTATGCGCGCATCGGCAATGGTTTCAAATCGGGGGGCTTCAACGGCAGCCCGCCGCTCGATCCCGCCGAAGTTGTGCCCTATCGCCCCGAATCGCTGATTGCTTACGAAGTTGGCGCAAAGGGCAGCTTGTTCAGCCGTCGACTGCGCTACGATCTTTCCGGCTTTTATTACGATTATACAGATTTGCAGGTGTTCACCGTCGTCAACACCGGCGGCATCCCCGTGCAAGTGCTCACCAATGCCGCCAACGCCCGCATTTACGGAGTAGAGGCATCGCTCACCGCCGAAATTTTCGACAGTTTGAACCTCAGTCTTGCTGCCGGACTGCTCAGTGCGCGCTATCGCGACGCCAATATTGGCGGCTTCGACGTATCAGGCCAGCGCCTCACCAACGCTCCGCAGGTCAGCGCCACTGTGGGGTTCGACTATCGCCAGCCGCTCGGCGGCGTCTCACTGATTCTTGGCGGTAATGCGAAATATCAAAGCCGCGAAATTCTCGATCAATATGACTTTGGCAACGGCCTTGTGGTGACGACCACCCAGCGCCCCTATTGGAAAGTTGATGGACAAATCGGCCTCGCCACACGCAACGACGCCGTCGAGCTCAGCTTGTTTGTCCGCAACCTGTTCGACGTACGCCCGCTTACAGGCGCGCTTGGCTTGCCCGATTTTGGCCTCGCCGAATACATCTTCGGGCAAGAACGACGCATTGGGCTTGCCCTGACCGGGCGGTTCTGAGTGGCGGCTATACTTCCCTGTCGTTTTGCGAACAATCGCAACAGCGTTTCAAGCGCGACGTTCGCCGCGCTAACTTGAGCGTATTTTACGCGTGTTCAGTGAACCCAGCCACAAGTCGCTGCCATGGATTTTTTGGGCAAAGTATGACCAGTTTTACTGAACTTCTATATGGCATTCAAAGTGACGCAGATGGCCACCGTGTCAGTGCGCCCAGCGCGTGGACGCAAGGCCGTACTTTATACGGCGGACTATCTGCGGCGCTCTGCCTTGAAGCCGTGGCGCGGGATCATCCCGATCTGCCGCAGCTCCGCTCTGCTCAAATTGCCTTTGTTGGTCTGGCGGGAGGTGAAGTGACGATGTCCACAACGCTCCTGCGTCGTGGAAAGTCTTCGGCGTTTGCAAATAGTGACCTCAGCGTTGATGGCGCGGTTGCAACCCGCGCGCTCTTCTGTTTTGGCGGTGATCGACCCTCGATTGATCATGCGCGACTGGAACCGGCTCCAAATCTGCCGCGCCCAAGTGAATGCCCGCCAGTCTTCAAACCAGATCGTCGTCCCAATTTTGCGCAAAACTTTGATATGCGCCTCGCATCGGGAGCGCCGCCAGCATCCGGGGCGAGTGATGCTGAAAATTTCATCTGGGTCCGCCATGACGACAACAAAGCGCCGTTGAATATGGTATCGCTACTCGCGTTGGCAGATGCAGCGCCTCCTGCTGCGATGAGTTTGTTCACTGAGCCCGTCATGATCAGCACAATGACCTGGACGGTGGACGTGCTCGCCCCAGATGCGCTGTCGCCCGACGGCTGGTGGCTATGCCGAAGCCATGCTGAAACCATAAGCAACGGCTATGCCGCACAAGCGATGTCGATTTGGAGCAGCGACGGTGTGCCGGTAATCCTGGGTCGTCAAATGGTGGCTGTCTTCTCGTCACGATAATACCCGTAAATGCGCCTGAGGGTTGGCCGCTGCCCTTCGGGCGACCCGCTCTATCCGCTATCGCGGACCAAGCCTGTAGTCTTGCCCCTTCGGGTGACGATCGGGAGCGTTCCGAAAATGAGTGGGATTTTCTGAGGTCGCACTCTGTCCCGCGCTGCGCGCTCCTGAGGGTGCGGCGTTTTTGAACTGACCCGCAAGCACCCTCGCTTCTCTCCTTGCCGAACGCCCGCCGGTCTCTCGCTGTCGCGGACATGGCGGAGCTGCGCTGGTCGCGCAACACCTGTGTCCGCTCGGCGTTCGCCAGCAGGGAATCCGGCTGCGTCGTGCCGTACAAGGGTGCCGTTTGTATGCCGCATTACGGCCGAGGGGAGGGTATCCATCCGGTGAGGACCGCGGTGTGATCAGAGGTCTTTCATGAACTCTGAGCGTCGATCGTCGATTAGGTCTTCGAGGTATTCCAGACCTCGGTGGGTGAACGCGGTGACGGCGGGGGCATTCTCGTCGGTGCTGTCGATGACACTGAGGCATCCGAGTTCCGGCGTCATTTCCTCGGCGAGTTCTTCGATGACATCGAGATCAACGCGGAACCGCTGCGCGGCGTAGTCCGCCGTGAAGACGATCGAGGGCGCGGCCATCAGGCGGCGAGCGCTGCGGCGCGCGGTCCCCAGTTCCAAGGCAGGAGCTCGTCGAGCCTTGTGGCGGGATGATCGGCGATGCGGGCGAGGACATCGGCGAGCCAGGCTTGCGGATCGACATCGTTGAGCTTTGCGGTCTGGATCAGCGTGTAGATGACGGCAGCGCGTTGCCCGCCACGGTCGGAGCCGCAGAACAACCACGCCTTGCGGCCGAGCGGGATGCAGCGAAGGGCGCGCTCGGCGGCGTTGTTGGTGAGGCAGACGCGGCCGTCGTCCAAGAAGCGGGTAAACGCGTCCCAGCGCTTGAGCATGTAGAAGCAGGCCTTGGTGAGGTCATGGCCGCGCGACAGCTTGGCAACTTGCTCGTTGAGCCAGACGTGCAGGTCGGCCATCAGCGGCGCACTGAGTTCCTGGCGGACCGCAAGCCGCTCGGCGGGGCTCTTGCCATTAATGCCGCGCTCGATGTCGAACAGGGCATCGAGACGCTGCACGGCTTCCAGCGCGATCGGATAGATCATGGTGGTGTGCTGGCCGCGGCTCTTCTTGCGGGCCGAGCTTACGACATCGGCCAGCTCGAAGAACTTGCGCCGGGCATGGGCAAAGCAGCCAGCCTCAAGCACAGGCGCAGGAGTGCGGCCCTCGCGATAGAGCTCGTTGTAGCCGCCATAGGCATCGGCTTGCAGAATGCCGGACCATGCCGCGAAATGGGCCTGAGGATGTTCGCCGCGCCGATCGCGCGAGTAGTGGAACAAGGCTGCTGGCGGATCGGTCCCGGCAAAAGGGCGGTCATCGCGCACGTAGACCCATAATCGTGCTGTATCGGTCTTGCCCTTGGCCATGACTGGCACGGTAGTATCGTCACCGTGGATGCGTGTTGCAGCCAGAACATGCGCCTCGATCAGCTTGTAGAGCGGCATCAGCGCGTGAGCAGCAGCGCCCACCTGATCGGCAAGGGTCGAGAGACTGAGCGGCACGCCCTCGCGGGCAAAGCGCTCGGCCTGACGGTTGAGCGGTTGGTGCTGCCCATACTTCTCGAAGAGGAGCATCGCGAGGAAGCTCGGGCCGGCCCATCCGCGCGGAACCACGTGGAACGGAGCGGGCGCCTGCGCGATCTTCTCGCAGTCCCGGCACGAGAACTTCTCGCGCACCGTCTGGATCACCTTCCACGAGCGCGGGATCACCTCGAGCGTCTCGGTGACGTCTTCGCCGAGCTTGGACAGCCGGTCCCCGCCGCAGGCCGGGCAGGAACAGGGTGCAGGCACCACGACACGCTCGCGCGGCAGATGATCGGGGAACGGCTTCCTTGCTGGCCGCTTGCGTTCGAAGGCGGTGACCGTGGTGGTCTTGGCTGCCGCTTCCTCAGCGATCAGATCATCTTCCGCGGCGTCAGCCTCTAGCTCTTCGAGCTGCAGCTCCATCTGATCGAGCAGGCGGCGGCTGCGCTCGGCGCTCGGCCCATACTGCTCGCGCTTCAGCTTGGCGATCTGCAGCTTGAGGTGAGCGATCAGCGCCTCGATCGCGCTCTGGTGGGCCATGGCGTTGGCAAGCTTGGCCTCCGCCTCGTCAGCCTTGCGAGCCATCGTCGTCACCAGCGCCTTGAGCGCCTCGACATCGTCCGGAAGGGGCGAAATGACGGCTTCCATGGAGGAGAGTGAATCATCATCCACCCTCTGCTGCAAGGGCGAAATGCGCCTCTTCGACGATTATCCTGCGCTCTGCGGCCGCCATGTATACTGCGGGTTGCGCCAGTCGACCCCCTCCAGCAGACAGGCCAGCTGGGATGGGGTCAGAGACACCGTTCCCTCGCTCGCCGAGGGCCATACGAACCGGCCCTTCTCGAGCCGCTTGGCGTAGAGCGACATGCCGATCCCGTCGTGCCAGATAATCTTGATCAGCGATCCTGCGCGGCCGCGGAACACGAACAGATCGCCGCCATGCGGATTACGCTTCAGCCCCTGCTGCACCAGCAGCGCCAGGCCCTGCATGCCCTTGCGCATATCTGTGTGGCCGAGCGCGATCCACACCCGCGCGCCGGGAGGGATCATCGCAAGCCCTTCAGTACAGCCGCGACTAAAGCCGGCGGTGCCGCCGCGAAGATGCTCACCCGCTTCCCGCGTGGCAGGTCGATGATCATCGCGGGGTGCTCGGCAGCGCTGACTGCCACCGCATCCTCGTCCAGCACAGCTTCGGCAAACACCGGCGCTGGCAACGCCTCGGCCGCGCTGGCCTCCTGCGCCGCATCTGCCTCGCGCAGCTTGCGCCGCCACGTGTAGATCAGCGCCGATGAAATATCGTGCCGTCGGCACACCTCGGCAACGCAGGCGCTCGGCGCGAAAGCCTCGGACAGGATCCGCAGCCGCTCTTCCTCGCTCCATCGACGCCGCCGCTCCGGCCCCGAAAACACCGTCACCTGACCCATCGACCACTCCTAAGCGTGCTCACAAGAGCACGCTAAAGAGCGCTCACTGCCCGCCTAGGCAAGGCGGTCCCCGCCGGATGGATACAGGGGAGGCTGATCGCCTCCGTTTCCTGATAGGCGGGAACGCCAAAGGCTTTGCCCTCTCGTTTCCCAAAGCAGAATAGTTACCCCCGTGTGGCGGGCTTCGCCCGCTGGCCCGCTCCAGGGCAACGATTCAGCTTTCCCTCCCCCTCCCATCCTCGCCGGAAGGCAGAGCCGCATGTCGCAGCCAGTGCGGCTTTCAGCCTGAAAAGGAGGTCAGAAATGTGTGATTTGCAGTTGATGTATCGTGAGTGCGGGGCCGAGACCCGCGACGATTATTTGCGCGGCATTGCCAATGAGAACGGTTTGCCGATTGCTTGTGTGCGGAAGATTGCTGACCGGCTTGGTGAGCGTGAGGATTTCGGCGCTTTGATCCTTATTTGCGAAACCCGCAGGGGGCAGGTGCAATGAGTGCCGCCCTTGCCACCGCGCGCGAGCAAACAGCACGGATTGCGCGTTTGAACGACTTGGCCCGCCGCGCAATGGGGGTTGCTTGCACCGCCGTTGCAACCGTCGGTTTCCGGTCGCTGTCCGAGGCCGACCAGTCGCAGGTGCGCGAACTAGTCGAAACCTACGACGCTTTCACCGAGGACAGCGACCCGCACGGCGAGCGCGATTTCGGGACGATCTATCAGCTTGGCGATGGCCGCTGGACGACCGAGCGCCCGCGCGCGTGCGACGATGAGCGCGAACGGGTTTTCTGGAAGCTGGATTACTACGACCGCGAATTGATGTTCGGCAGTGAGGATGCAGCAAACCCCGCCGTCACGCGGCGGGTGCTGACCATCATGCTGTCCGATGAATATTGAGCGGGTGCAGACAATGGCCAAGCGCAAGACGTTAGCGCAGATCACGCCGCCCGACCCCGCGCAAATCATGATGGCGGATGTTGCGCCCGTCAGCGTGGAGGAGCGGCTTGGCTGGCTGGCAAATCAGCCGATGCAGCCCAGCCGCGCACAACGCCCGCTCGACATCGGATTCTGGAATCCGATGCGCGATCAGATAGAGATGTTCTGACAATTACCCGATGACCTGTCCCGCAATTTCGCGGCCCGTCCGTTTGGACGGGCCAAGCCCGATACCTTTGCCATCGGACTGCCATCGGCGCGGCGGCTTATGGCCGCCGCGCCGATGGGCGAGAAGATATGGATATTTATGGGTCGATTTGCGGATACAGTTGCCTTTATGGATATTTATGGGTATGAATATGGATATGCCCATCAACACTGTCTCACTGACGATCACACCGCAAATGCTTTCGCTGATCGCCGAGATCGACGAATTCAAAGGCGCATGGCGCGCGCTGGGGACGCTTGCGCCTGATCGCCTGTCGGCGCTGAGGCGCGTGGCGACGATTGAAAGCATCGGCTCTTCGACCCGCATTGAGGGGAGCAAGCTGTCGGACAGCGACGTTGAGCGGTTGCTATCCAACATCGAAATCCGCCACTTCGACACTCGCGACGAGCAGGAAGTCGCCGGTTACGCCGAAGTGATGGAAACCATCTTCGCGTCGTTCGACGCGATTGCGCCGGCCGAGAACCATATCAAGCAATTGCACCGTGACCTGCTGGTTCACAGCAGCAAGGATGCGCGGCATCGCGGTGCTTACAAAACCAACACCAATCATGTCAGCGCCTTCGACGCCGAGGGCAAAGAAATCGGCGTCGTGTTCGAGACGGCGACGCCGTTCGATACGCCGCGATTGATGGCCGAGCTGGTCGAATGGGTGAATGAGACACTGGACCAAAAGCAGCTTCACCCGCTGCTCGTCACCGCGATCTTTATCGTCGTCTTTCTAGAAATCCATCCGTTTCAGGATGGCAATGGCCGATTGTCACGCGTGCTGACCACCTTGCTCCTGCTGCGCAGCGGCTATGCTTATGTGCCGTATTCGTCGCTTGAAAGCGTGATTGAGGCGAGCAAGGAGGGCTATTATCTGGGCCTTCGTCGGACGCAGGGGACAATCCGCAGCGATGCTCCCGCATGGGAGCCGTGGATCGTCTATTTCCTCCAGTCGCTCCGGCAGCAAAAGACCCGCCTTGAAGCGAAGATTACCCGCGAACGGTTGATGGTCGAGCGGCTACCCGAACTTGCCGTGCAAATTCTCGAACTAGCGAAAGCGCATGGGCGGATTACCAACGGTCAAGTTGTCGATGTGACCGGCGCAAACCGCAACACGGTGAAGAAGCATTTGCAGATGCTGGTATCGGCCAGCCACCTTGTCCAGCACGGAAGTGGCAAAGCGACTTGGTATAGCCGCGTTTAGAGCCTTGGCCTATTCGGCCACAACGGCCAAATCTGGAAAACGCTGATCCGCCTTCACTAAGCGTCGCCTTCCAGCAATTCGGGCCGAACGCTTCTTCATCCAAATGACGACGCCCGTCACCGACAGCATCGTGACCAACAGGCCAAGCGCGCTCACGAAGATGCGATATGGCAGTCCGCCAACCTGCGCCATGTGCAACGCCATGAACCAATTGTCCGCACCACCATCGTCCAGGCCGCCATCCGCAATGATCGTGCGCGCCAGCGTGCCGTCGGGATAGAACAACACTGCCGACCAGCCACCCTTGTCGGTGAAATCCTGCGACGACCGGAAATTATAGGAATAAGCATCTTTCGAAACGTCGAAAAACACACTGTTTTCCGATAACACGTCAAAGCCCTGTTGCGCGACGAGTGTTCTGCCCTTTGCCAAGGCCGTCGGCCAATCCGGTGTAAACGCAGGTGCGGCAGGTCTGTCGGGAAGAGCCGTATAGGGGCTTTCAGCTCCGAACGCCTTCATCACCGGATCGTAAACCTCTCGCAGATTCATGCCGACGCTCGACCATGCAAATACCAGCAACATCGGCCACAGCCAAAGCCCACCGGAGCGATGCAAATCGAAGTTGAGGCGGTAATTGCTCGGGCTGGGGCGTTTCACCTGCCAGCTCTTTGCCCAGTGTGCCCACCAGCGCCACCGCGCGACCGGCAGCGTCAGGTAAAAGCCGATGAAGCAGTCAATCGTCCAGATGAGAGCCGCAATGCCAAAGGCATACGTCCCGTAGTCATCGACCGCGAGCTTGTAATGCAGCGAATAGATGAACGGCATGATCTGGTCCAAGCCTTCGCTAAGCGCGCCGGGTTCGCCGAGATGCACGACGCGCGCCGTATAGGGATCGACCGAGGCCTCAAGATAAGGTTTGCCGATGCCTTCCGGAGGGCTGAGTCCGATAGACAATGCGCGGTTATGCTCGACATGGAGGCGCAGGCCTTCGACACTGTAGCCTGCTGGCGCAGCATTCTGTGCGGCGCGATTGAGCGCGATGGGGTCGAGCAACTTCGCGCCAGCGGCTGGTGCCTGCACCGTCCGCCACGGCTGTGTCAGGTCGGTGAGTTCTTCATTGAACGCCAATAAGGTTCCGGTGCTGCCAGCAACGATCAGGAACAAAGCAATAGTCAGCCCTGCCCAGCGATGGACGATCACCCAGAGCTGACGGGGCTTCGACATTCTAAAGCGTCACCCGCACGCCCACCGTCGCGCGGAATGGCTGCGCACGGCGATAGCCTTGATTGGCGGGTTCGTAGATGCGTTCGCTGGTCAGGTTGGTGATGTTGCCCTGAACGCGCAACTTCGGACTGATTTGCTGATAAATCCCCAGATCGATCCGGGTCGTCGCACTGTAGAAGGTCACGCTTGGATCGGGTGGCGAGAAATAATCGCGGGTCGGTCGGCGACCGAGATAGTAGACACCCACCGATACGGCAGTATCTGGCAAGCCGAGAGGCTCAAAAGCTATCTTGGTAAATAGGCTAGCACTGTGGCGCGGCGCTTCGGACAATTGTGTGCCAATTGGGATGCCCGTCACCGCGACATTGCTGTTTGTGACCTTGGCATCAACATAGGCGTAGGTTGCCACGAGATCGATCCACGGCAGCAGCTTGCCGGTGAGTTCGGCCTCGAACCCCTTTGCGCGTTGTTCCCCGATTGCAACCGAGAAATTGTCATCAACAGGGTCGGTTTCAGTCACATTCTGGCGGGTAAGATCGAATGCCGCGAGCGACAAGACCAGCCGCCCCTCGCTCAACAGGTGCTGGCGGACACCAATTTCATATTGCGTGCCGCGTTCCGGCGGCAGCAAATTGCCCTGCCGGTCGGCATAGGGCTGCGGCGCGAACGATTTCGACCATGATGCAAAGACCGTCGTCCGTTCGGTCGGCTGCCAGACGAGACCAAGGCGCGGCGAGAAGGCATTTTCCTTACCAGCCGGCGAGGCACCGTTGACTGCGGGGTCATTGCTCTGGAGGCAGCCCGGCGTCTGGCAATAGAAATACTGCGCTTTGGTCATGTCGTAGCGCAGGCCCGCCAGCAGCTTCCAGTGATCGCCGAGTTCGATGAAATCCTGGGCATAAATGGCATTGGTCCATGTCCGCGTCGCGCCGGGTTCGTCGAACGGCAGCGCGGGCAGCGGTGCACCGTAAACCGGGTTGTTGAGATCGAGCGGCGCGTAGGGGATTTCTGGGGTAAAGCTGTAAGCAAAATCCTGATAGCTGCGCTCGTAACCGATCAATAGCTTGTGACGGAACGGTCCAGTCTGCACCGTCCAGCGCAATTCGGTCTGGCTCGAAAAGTCGTAGTTGTCGCCGGTGCCATAGGAAACCGCGCGCTCTACCACATTCGGCGTGATGAAATTGTTGCCATAAGTTGGCGCGACCGCAAGGTTGACCTCATCATACTGCTGCACATTGACGCCCTGCCGAAACGTCAGATTGGGCGCAATGTCCCACGTTGCCTCAATCCGTCCGCTATATGTGTCGCCCGTGTTGCGGTCAGCGTAATCGCCCAGCTTGAAACGGTCGGGCAGTGTAAAATACCGCGCGTAGTTGCGGTAGAGGCCCGCCTCGCGCGTCGGCTGGACGCCGTGAAAGTAAATGCCTTCCGCCAGAATCGCGACGCCGGGCAGCGGACGCCAGCGCAGCGATGGCGCGACCAACTGGCTTTCGAGGTCGGTGAAGGCGTTCAGAGGATCTTCAATGGTGACAGCAGTATTTAGCCGCCCATCAAGCGTGTCCGTCAGACGCACATTGGCATCCACTGCGGCCCGGCCATAACCAAACTGGCCGCCGGTCAGTTCGACTTCGAGGAAATTGTCGCTTCGCGGCGTCTTGGTAACGATGTTGGCGAGTCCCGACAGCGCGCTCGACGCCCCATAGAGCACCGAGGCCGGACCTTTGATGAACTCGACCCGATCAACAACAGCCGGGTCACGGCCGGCGGCATATCCATCGACACGAAAACCATTGATTGAAACGCCGGTCGCAAAGCCTTGGAAACCCCTGATTGTGAAATCGGTCGAAAATGCCTGTGCGCCACTCGACCGCGATTGCACGCCTGCGACATTGTCGGCGAGTTCGCGGATGTTGCGAACTTGGCGATCTTCGACGACCGCCTCTGTCACGACGCTGATGGATAGCGGCAAGTCCTCGATCTTCGCATCAATTCGCGCGCCGCCCGAGGCGACCTCGCCACGGTAGGCCGTGCCGGTAACGACAATATCCGCACTGGAATTATCATCGGCTTCCGGTGTCTGTGCGATGGCCTGAGATGAGCAACCGGCCAACATCAAAACGAGCAACTTGCGAATCATTCTTAATCCCTTTCGAACGAAATAGATTTGTTGCGAATAAATCGCAATAGCAGAAATCGCACGCGGCTTGGATTCTAGACTCGCACCCGCCAATGCGTTTGGCGTAAGAATACCGCACGTTGCTCATCTGACGCGTATCAGCACCTGTCCTTGATTGACGGAAATTGGTCGCTTGCACCGCCTTCATACCCGCAAGCAAAAAACCGGCGCGTTGCGCCTACGGTTTCCATGAATGGAGCCTCCGTTTTTTGGCTGGCGCGCAGGCGGCGCGCGGCCTTGTCATGTCCGTCAGGACATTTCGCCTGACACGATCAGGAGACAGACAGTGCAGAACATCGTCGAATTTCACATCATCGGACGGCTCGGCAGGATCGACGCCGCCAAGAAAGTCACCCACATCTCCGTCGCCACCAATTACAACCGCCGCGAAGGCGAAACATGGAAGTCCGATCCGCAATGGCATCGCATCACCCTGTTTGGCGAATTGCGCGAGCGGCTCGAAAAAGCAACCGTTGGCGATCTTGTCCGTCTCACCGGGCGCATCGGCCAGTCGAGCTACCAAGCCGATGGCAGAACCAACTACTCGGTCGATCTCATCGCCGATGGTTTCGCGATCCTCGCCAAAGCCAAGGTCAAGACTGTCGAAGACGATATGCAGGACTGACCATCCAGCGGGGCGGCGTAGCCGCCCCGCTTCAATCAGCTTTTGTCGAACAGTCCGGCAAATTCCTTGTCCGCGTAGTAGCGCAGTTTTTTCACGATCAGCGGGCTTTCACCGACGCGCATGAGCAGCAGCGTATCGGGCGCGAGTTTCATGATTTCATTAGGGTCCATGAGATTGCGGGTTGCGAGGTGCTGGGTCTTGCTCACGGATCGTTCGGGGTCTTTGACGATCACGTCCCGCTCGCTCTGTCCGCCGGTTTCGTAGGCGATGGTTTCGCGGCCCATCGTCTTTGAGAGCATATCGGCGGTATCATAGTCATTGACCCCGAATGCCTGGAGGACACCGGCGTTGGACAGGAACGTCCCGGCGTTCTTCCCATACAGGCTGCGCAACTGGTGAATGTCCTGCAAGATCGGCCAGAGTTGCAGGCCGTAACCTGCCATCAGGCCCATTGCGCGCTCGACGGGTTGCAGCCGCCCGAGCGCGGCAAATTCGTCGAGCAGGAACAGCACCGGGCGCGGCGGCTTGGCGGACGACCTCGCCATTTCGTTGATGGCTTGCGCCACAAGCAGGCGCAGCCAGCGCGAATAGGTATCGAGCCGATCAGGGGGCAAGATCAGGAACACCGTTGCCACATTGTCCTTGAGATCGGCAAAGGTGAAATCAGATCCATTCACGACCTGGGCTATGCGCGGGCTGTCGAGAAAATGGGTGTGGCGCTGCGCGCCTGACAACACGCCCGCCGCTTCGCGGTGCGATTTGCTGAGGTAGCGATTGGCAGCGCGCGCGATCAATCCGCCCGCGCCGTCGCTCGCCTGCATCACCGTTAGCAGCGCAGTGAAATCATCGGGCGCAAGGGTGAGATAATCCCGAACGCTGGTCAGGTTCCGGTGTGCGGCATCATCATGGTAGACGACATACAGGATGATGCCCGAGATCAGGGCTTTGGCTTCTTCGTTCCAATGCGCTTCGGTTTCATTTTCGTCGAACACCAGCGCGTCGGCGAGCGTCATGGCATCTTCGGCCAGATCGAGGCTTTCGGCATCCAGCCGGTCGAGCGGATTGTAGCGGGCCGTTGCCCGTCCCGAGATACCGAATGGATCGAGGCAATGAACCGGGCCGAACACTTCGCGCTGGCGCAGCGTCACACGGGCATTCTCACCCTTGGGATCAATACAGACGACCGACCGATTGGCGGTCAAGAGATTGGGAATGATCGAGCCGACACCCTTGCCCGAGCGCGTCGGGGCAATGGTGATAAGATGGGCAGGGCCGTCATAACGGAGCAATCGGCCAAAGGTATCGCGCCCGATCAGCAGGTCGCCCTTGTTCTTCGCCAGCGCGTTCACATCGGCGCGCGATCCGAACTGCGCGGAGCCAAGTGTATCGTCAGGGCGGGCGAACCTGACCTTTAGGTAGATGCCCCCGATCCACGCGGCGAGGCCACCAATCAGAATCGACCAGAATGCCGTGTGCGTCTTGGGCAGCCACCACGCGATGAGCAGCACCCCGGCGAACAGCATTAACGCGCAACCGAGGAGCCGACCTTTCACCAATCAATCCTCCCCGCCGGGTGCATCAGCAGAAGATGCGGTTTCCGTAGCTTCCGCTTCGGCATCGAATGCCCGCTTGCCACGGCGCTTCCACAGCGCCAGCGCGTTCACGCTGTCATCGCCATTAGCGCGACCCGCAAGATCGAGCATCGCGCCATAGAGCGTGGCGCGATCATCGCCTGCGAGTTCGACCAAGCCTGATTTCTGGACGAGTCCGCCCAGTTCGATCAGATGCCTTGTCCGCTCGCGTCGCTCCACCACCCACTCCCTTGTATCGGAGCGGCGCTGGCCTGATTCAGCCCGCCGCCGCGCCGCCACGTTTCTAGCCAGCGCCTGTTCCGTCGCCTTCAGCAGCTTGATTATTTTTGCGCCCGCGCCCTCTGAGAAAGGTGGCACCGTCTGCGCGCCAGCCCTCCTTTACAGACTCTCGCTTGGCTTCCATTACGCCGTGCCGGAGCATCCCGGCGATGACTTCAAGGTCAAGTGCATCGGCACCAGTCGCTACAACGAGCGCGCCAAGCTGTTCGACTTTGCGGGCTTTAATCAGCCGCGCCTTGTCGCTCAGGGCTTTTAGTTCAGCATCATAATCCCGGACTTTACGCATAGCGTTTCTCCGATTACTTGCATTTAGAACGCAAGCGTATCTGCAAATTGCATTTCTGACAACATCGTCATTCACAAAGCGAAGCAAGTCACGCCAAAAATGGCGAAGACAGTTTTGAGTGCGCGCTTATACGTTGTTGCCAACGTTGCTTGAAAGTGAGAGACTTTGCAGTGCTATGGCGATCTACCATTTCTCTGCCAAAGTTGTCAGTCGCGCCAATGGTTCGAGCGCGGTTGCATCGGCTGCCTACCGCGCCGCCGAACGGCTGACCGACGACCGGCTTGGCCGCAGCCATGACTTCACCAACAAGGCCGGTGTCGTTCATTCCGAGATCATGCTGCCGCAGGATGCGCCGGAACGGCTCGCAGACCGCGAAACCCTCTGGAACGCAGTCGAGCAAGGCGAGGTCAGGAAGGACGCGCAGCTTGCGCGCGATGTCGAGTTTGCGATTCCAAGGGAGATGTCCGAGGCTGACGGCATCGCGCTGGCGCGCGATTTTGTCGCCCGCGAGTTTGTGGCGAGGGGGATGATTGCCGACCTCAATCTCCATTGGGACAAGGCCGCCGATGGCAGCCCCAAGCCCCATGCCCATGTCATGTTGTCGATGCGCGAAGTCGGCCCGGACGGCTTTGGCCAGAAGGAGCGCGACTGGAACAGCAAAGAGCTTTTGGGAGCATGGCGCGAGAGCTGGGCCGATCATGTGAACACGCGCATGGCCGAGCTTGGCCTTGATGCCCGTGTCGATCACCGGACGTTGGAGGCCCAAGGCATCCCGCTTGAACCGCAGCACAAGATTGGTGCAGCGGGAAGCCGCCGAGAGATGAACAGCGAAGACGCCGAGCGCGCCGACGATCATATGCGGATCGCGCGCGAGAATGGCGACAAGATTATTGCCGACCCTGCCATTGCGCTCCACGCTATCACGCATAGCCAAGCTACGTTCACGATGCGCGATCTTGCTCAGTTTGCGTTTCGGCACAGCGACGGCAAGGATCAGTTCGATAGCGTCATGGCATCGGTGCGGAGTTCCCCGGAGCTTGTCGCATTGGGCAAGGACGGCAAGGATCAGGAACGGTTTACCAGCCGCGACATGATCGCGGTGGAGGAACGGCTTGGCTTGTCGGCGTCGATGCTGGCGACCAGCGAACGCCACGGCGTTGCGGATCGTAACCGCCATGCGGCGCTTGATAACGCAGCAGAGCGCGGGATGATTTTGTCGGGTGAGCAGCGCGATGCGTTCGATCATGTCACCAGCCAGTGCGACCTTGCCTCGGTCGTTGGTTATGCCGGTAGCGGCAAGTCGGCGATGCTAGGCGTGGCGCGCGATGCTTGGGAACGTGAAGGCTATAATGTGCGTGGCGCATCGCTTTCAGGCATCGCTGCTGAAAATCTAGAAGCCGGTTCGGGCATCACGTCGCGGACAATCGCAAGCCTTGAATACCAATGGAAAGAGGGGCGCGAATTGCTTGGCGACCGGGACGTGCTAGTCATCGACGAGGCGGGCTTGACCGGGACGCGCCAGATGGAGCGGGTGTTGTCGGCAGCGCGTGACGCAGGCGCGAAGGTCGTGCTGGTTGGCGACCCCGAGCAGTTGCAGGCCATCGAAGCGGGGGCTGCGTTCCGTTCGCTCGCAGAGGCCCACGGCGCGGTTGAGATCACCGAGATCAGGCGGCAGCGCGACGACTGGCAACGCGGTGCAACCCGCGCACTCGCCACCGGACGGACGGGCGAGGCCATTCATGCCTATGGCGAAAACGGTATGGTTCACGGTGCCGAGACGCGCGAATATGCGCGCGCCGAGCTTGTTGAGGGCTGGGATGAGGCGCGCTCCATCAACCCCGACAAGAGCCGGATCATCCTCACCCACACCAATGCCGAGGTGCGCGACCTTAATATCGCCGCCCGTGAGAAGCTGCGCGATGGCGGCGAGCTAGGTGGCGACGTGGACGTGAAGACCGAACGTGGCGAGCGCCAGTTTGCCAGTGGCGACCGGATGATGTTCCTGCGCAACGAGCGCGGCATGGGGGTGAAGAACGGAACGCTTGGCACCATCGAAAGCGTATCATCCGGGCATATGGCCGTCCGCACCGATGACGGGCGTAGTGTATCGTTCGACCTCAAGGACTATGCCCATATCGACCACGGCTATGCCGCCACATTCCACAAGTCGCAGGGGGTGACGGTCGATCAGGCGCATATATTGGCGACGCCGGGTATGGACCGACATTCAGCCTATGTTGGCCTCACACGCCATCGTGACGGGGTGCAGGTTCATTATGGGCGCGATGACTTTGCCGATCAAAGCAAACTTGTTCGCACACTGTCCCGCGAACGATCAAAGGACATGGCGAGCGACTATCCGCTCCCCGATGCCGCAGCGCGCGGCTTTGCCGAGCGGCGCGAGTTTCGGTTTGGCGAGGTCGCCCGCGATATGGTCGCCAAGGCGCGCGGGCTGTTTGCCGACCCTGAACGCATCGCGGCCTTACGGGGCCGTCTCGACAAGGCGCTGGGGCGTGAGCCATCAACAGCGCCCGAAGCTGCGGATAAGGAACCGGCGCAGGATTGCGGCCCCGACACCGCTGCGAACCGTCTCCGCGCCCGCATTGCCGAACTGGGCAAGCAGGTGCGTAAGGATGATGAACGGGATCGCGACCGGACCAAAGACCGCGAACGCGACCGTGGAGGGCCAGGCCGATGAGTGACACGCAGGATGATCCACTGTTAGGGTTGCTGACAGATATTGCCGAAGGGGTGGCGACACTTGCCGCGCGCGTTGACGCGATGGAAACAGTGGCTGCGGCGCATCAGGCGCAGGTGAACAAGGCGCTGGCGACCATCGCCGAAATCGCAACACGTGCTTACTACGCCAGCAAGCCGTCCAGCGCCTTGCCCGATGACATCATCAACGCGAATGTCATGGACGCCATGATTGAGCGGTGGCCGCAAGGGGCAGCCATCGGCTTGTCGAGCAACGACCGCAAATTACTGGACCGACTCGACCGCCATCCCATCGAGGCCATCGACCGGCTGATTGCTCGCGCAGAGGATCATCCAGATCAGAGCAACGCCAATCGTCTCCGCATGGGTGCCTTTCTTGTCTTGCTCAAACGGGAAAAGGACAAAAGGGCCAAAGCCAAGGCGCAAGACATTGAGCGCGATGCGCCCGGACGGAGCCGGTGAGGCTCGTTACTGAACTACGAACTGATGGACAAATGCCACCTCCGCTGCCACACTCCGAGACACGATCAAACGACATGACACTGCACAGAACCCTAATTTATTCTACACAGTTCCTGCACAGGCAATTTATGTCGATATTTATCAAGCAATATCAACATAATGCAGAACTACCGTCATTAGTTCAGAAGTGCTGGAGCACTTGCCGGACTATGATGCGGCCCTGCAGGAGATACGACGTGTTCTGAAACCGGGGGGCAAACTCTGTGTCTCTGTTCCGCATGCCTGGCCGGAAAAAATCTGTTGGCAGCTTGCGCCAGCGCCGGGCGGCTATGCCTATCAACCCGGCGGACATATCCGGATCTTTGACGAGGTTGACCTGAAACAATCGGTGGAGCGCCGCGGCTTTAAACTGTTCCGGCGCCATCACGCGCATGGCATTCACTCACCCCTTTGGTGGCTAAAATGCCTGTTCTGGGCCCGCCGTGATGATCATCCCATGGTCAATGCCTATCACAGTTTCCTTGTTTGGGATCTGATGAAGAAGCCCTGGCTGACGCGGGCGCTCGATTGGCTGCTCTCGCCGGTGATGGGCAAAAGCCTCGTTCTCTACTTTGATGCGGAGGACAAGGTGTAATGGATGACCTTTCCGGATCGGGGCTCCCGTCGCATTTATTTAATTATCGCAAGGCCGCGGACCGTATTCTGACCCTCCAGACGGATGATGGCTCTATTCCCTGGTTCGAGGAGGGGCCTTGGGACCCCTGGAACCATACCGAAGCGGCGATGGCCCTGACCGCCATGGGCCACCTGAAAGCGGCGCGGACCGCGTATGAATATCTGCGCGCAACCCAAAGAGCTGACGGGGCCTGGTACGGCGAGTATGGCAACGCGCTGCCTATGGTTGATCAGGACCATATTGCCCGCGAGGCTGCGCCGCAGGTGCTGGATTCAAACTTCTGTGCGTATCCCGCCGCCGGGATCGCGCACTATGTCCTGCAGACGCGCGATATGGACTGGCTGCGACAGCACTGGCCCATGGTGAAGGCCGCGATTGATTTTGTACTGCGTTTGCAGCGCAGCGACGGCACAATCACGTGGTCGCTGGAAGCTGTGGGCACGGTTGACGATGATGCGCTTCTGGCGGGCAATGCGTCGATTGCGAAAAGCCTTGAATGCGCTATCTGGCTCGCCGCGCAAGTCGGGGAAGACCGACCGGACTGGCAGCAAGCTTATCGTGCTTTGATTACAGCGCTTGCAGACCATCCTGAGCGATTTGATCGACGCGGGCAGGGGGCCCGGTTTGCCATGGACTGGTATTATCCGGTTCTTTCCGGGGCTTTGGATCAGCGTGCCGGTGCGGCGCGTCTTGAAACTGGATGGGACACGTTCGTCGCGCCGGGGCTCGGCTGCCGCTGCGTCGCGGATGAGCCTTGGGTGACAGTCGCCGAAACGTGCGAGCTGGCGATTGCGCTTGTCGCAACGGAGCAAGGGGATAGAGCACGCTCTATCCTCCAGCGTTTGGACCAAATGTGCGACAGCGACGGCGCATACTGGATGGGCTGGCAGTTTGAAGAACAGACGTTCTGGCCTAAAGAGACGCCAAGCTGGACGCAAGCGGCTGTTATCCTTGCCGCAGACGCAGCCTATGGGCAGAGCGCGGCGAGCCGGTTGCTGACCTGCTCTATCCTACAGGCGCCTCAACAGGCGTAGGCTCTCAACCGCCTCAATCTCCTGATAGAGATCAGAGGCGATTGCGCGTTGATAAATCTCATATGGAGGGCGGCCACCATCTTTCGGGTCCGGAAACACGTCATGTATCGCCAGAATACCGCCAGGCATCAGGTGCGGCGTCCAACCGCGATAATCATTCAGCGCGTGCTCCATGGTGTGCCCGCCATCAATGAACAGAAAGCTCAAGGGCGTGCGCCAGCGCGCGGCGATATCAATCGATTGGCCAACAATCGGGATGACGGTGTTTTCCAACCCGGCGCTGCGGATCGTGCGGCGAAAGACGGGCAGCGTATCCATCGCGCCTGCCGCCTCATCCCACAGAGTCTCGTCAAAATACTCCCAGCCTGGCTGGTTTTCTTCAGAGCCGCGATGATGATCGACCGAAAAGAGAATTTCCCCTTCAGTCTGACAGGCGGTGCCAAGATAGAGGGCCGATTTTCCGCAATAGCCGCCAACTTCCAGGCAGGGCCCAAACCGCGCGCGGTCAGCTGCAGCGGCATAGAGCGCCGCGCCTTCATCAGGGTGCAGGAAGCCTTTGACGTCTGCCGGATCGATCTTGAATTGCATGACCTGCCTTGTCGGGAAACATGGCGGGCGTGTCCAGTGCAGCAGTGTCAATTACCAGGAATTACTGGTGAGTGCGACAGACCTCATCTTGAATGCCGTACCAATCAGGATTCGAACCTGAGACGTCTACCTTCGGAGCGTTCTGCTAAAACTAATAAAAATAGCCACCTACAAAAAAAGGCCGCCACGGCGGACGACCTTTTCCAGTAAACCCTATGGCAAGAGTTTCATCAGAAGCCAGCCAAGGGACGCAAGTCCCAAGGAAAACTCCATCCGATACATCGTACCGTCTGGTTTGCTGGCTTCGAGGACCATTGAAGCTTGCATGTGCAAACCCTCCAGTCTCGCGCGCGAGGACTCTTTTTGGAGCAGCCTTCACACGTTAAGCCAGTTGCCGATTTGAGCCTGTTAGTAGAGGGCAAGGTTCGACAACCACTGCTCTAACGCTTTAAGTGGGAATTGGGACTGAGTATTTCAAGAATGGCGCACCTATCAGGATTCGAACCTGAGACCTCTGCCTTCGGAGTGATGCGCTACATGGTTTTGCGATGGTTTGCAAAACCATGCGGGAAATCACGGCTAGCTCTAATTACCGCATAAAATCAAGGTGATACTCTTAGGTGGGTTTGCTGAGTGTTTGCAAGCTGTTGGACGCGGTTCGACACGAATTTGGTCATCGGTGCTGACTCGGTGCTGACTCGTTTAACCGCTGCCTATCCAACATAGGTCAGAGCGGTCGTGCTGACTCCAACACAGAAGGGTTGGTCTGCCTGATCTGACTGGCCCAACCGTAATGTTAGGATCGACAGTTGGTTTATAGCGGCGTTCATGCCGCCTCCAACCTATAAGGCGGCATGAAGGTCGCGGGCAAGATGGTTCTCGGTGC
>Ga0256829_1000908_pt1 | contig 26210 bp, 19 predicted proteins | sample 131447metaG_FD_185979 | JGI IMG/M metagenome (GOLD analysis project Ga0256829, IMG submission 185979) | Hydrothermal vent microbial communities from Lau Basin, Pacific Ocean - 131-447 | ecosystem: Environmental > Aquatic > Marine > Hydrothermal vents | place: Pacific Ocean: Lau Basin | collected... | reverse complement strand
GTTCCCTGAGGTTCAACAATGTCATCCACATAGTTGGCCAAGCCTTTCACTTGGCGCTCAGCACTTTCATGTTTGGTAGAGCGATGAACAGCACCGCTATTGTTTGAATGTTGCGTGAGTTGAATTAATTTACGCATGGCTGACCACCCTTGTTTGAATGGTGTTGTTTGTTTGGTTTTCTAACCAGAACCTATGCCAAAGATTGGCTAACACAGTATTGCGATACTTCGCGCTGGCTCGCACGTCATCAATGGGTGAAAAGGCGTTTTCTAGAATATTTTTGCCTAGGGCAACACAAGATTTATCAGACCATGTTTTACCTATAAGGGCATCTGCCAGCCCATTGCACTGTACTGGTGTTGCAGCAACACCGCCAAAACCCGTTTCTACTTGCTCAATGGTGCCATCGCTTAATGTCAGTTTAAATACTGCACACACCGCTGATATGTCATCTTCCATACGCTTAGAAATTTTAAACGCTGCAAGTTTTTGTTCGGGGTTTAACTTTGGTATTTCAATGTGTGCTAGCCACTCGTTTGGTGCTAGCTGAGTTTGGCGGTAGCCGGTAAAAAACTCTCTAATGGGTACTATTCGTTTTTCTGCACCGTTATCTAAGTGAAGCTTGGCGTCAAGAGCCAACAGTACGGGCGGTAAGTCGCCAATAGGAGACGCGTTAGCTACATTGCCTCCCATGGTTGCTTGATTGCGAATAGGTAAAGAAGCGAATCGGGTGAGCAGTTCTGCCAATGTTGGGAAGTGTTTCAACAAGGTTGGCATTGCATCATTAAGAGGTAATGCTGCCCCAATTGTGATCGAATGCTCATTTGTGGTGCAAGTTTTTAGTTCGCTCATGGCATTTAGGCTAATGAGCGTCGTGCCCTTTTTCAACTGTTGAGTAAATTGCAAACTTAAATCGGTGCTTCCCGCAACAAGCTGAGCGTCTGGATGTTGCGTTTTAGCCTGAGCCAGCGCTTTACGATCAGTGGGCATAATAAGATTCGGTGTGCCTTGTGTGCTAGTGGTGAAACTTAAAAGCTGCTTTAGCGTTTCGCTCTCGTTTCGAGAAAACTGGTCATCAGGCGCTTGAGCACATACTGCAAGGGTTGCATCAATAATGGGCTTGTAGCCGGTGCATCGGCATAAGTTGCCTGATAATGCATTGAGCACGTCATCTCGGTTTGGCTGGGCGTTTTGATGGTACAAGGCAAACATAGACATAACAAAACCCGGTGTGCAAAAACCACACTGAGACCCATGGTGGTCAACAAGCGCTTGTTGCACCGGATGTAACATGTTGTTATCACTGAGGTGTTCAACGGTGATTAACTGCTTACCGTGAACCGCTGACATTAGCGTAATGCAGCTGTTCACTGTACGGTAAAACAATCCATCGGCTTTTGCGTTGGGTTCTGCTAGAACAAGGGTACATGCACCACAATCACCAGCGGCACAGCCTTCCTTCGTGCCACTGAGCCTGCGCTGCTCTCTGATGTAGTCAAGAAGGGTAAGATCAGCGTCTACGCTGCTTAACGATACTTCTTGTTGATTAAGTAAAAAGCGAATCATGGTTGAACCTTGTTCTAATAACTCGTGTTATATCCGTTGCTATACGGCGTATTAGTATCAAAAACTAGACCATATGGTCAATTTTTTAGTGATAAAAAAGGCCAATAGTTACTAAACTCCAGTTGGTTAAGCTAAATAGGTCGTATAAACCCTCTCTTGCATATCTTTTGCTTAACTGACTGGCGTTAGATAGTTACTAGCCTATTCATGTTTTTCAGTAAAAGCCTGTGTGGACCTGCAACTAACACAGTGTTTTGAGTATCACTTAGTTCACCACACTCAGTATGTAATTCAATAAGCAATATCCGTGCAAAACCTGTGAAAAGATTAAGCTCAGTTAAAAACTGAGCTTAATGAAAGTTACAAGTGTTAGAACGCGTAGGTTAATGTCAGCGAGAAGGTTCTTCCTGCCGAAGGCTTAACTACTACTGAGTCAAACAAGTCGGCAGACGTGTAATATTCCTCGTCTAACAGGTTGTTTGCTTGAAGTAGTGCAGTGAATGGACCTGTCGCGTAGCTTACCGAGCCATTCCAAACCGTGTAGCTAGGTAGCATTACGGTTTGCATTACGTCAGTGAAGGTTTCGTCAACCCAAGTAAAACCAAGGCTTCCGGTAATATCACCACCTCCAAGCTCTTGTGCCCATGTGCCGTAAACACTGATGATGTTGTCAGGCAAACCGCCACGGTCTAGGCGAACGTTGCTGCCTACAAAAGCCGAACGTGGACCCGCGATTCTACCGCCGTATACATCTTCAGGATTTAAGCCATTTTGTGCGGCAAAGTCAGCGCCATTAATAACGGCTAACGCGCCATCACTCACTTCTTCTGTGCTGGTATTAGTTGCCGTTGCTAGTATGGATAGTTCCTCTGTAACTAGTGCACGTAGTTCAAGCTCAAAACCGTCGCCATAAACAGCAATAAGTGAGTTAGTTTGGCTATCGCGATAGGTTTTGTCTTGGTCGTAATAGGCGAATGCGGCATATAAGCGGCTATCCCAGAGGTTCATCTTAACGCCTAGTTCAGACAAAGTTGACTCTTGAATGTACTGACTGTTTTCGATGGTTGTTGGAATGATGCCACCAAGCTGGTTGGTGCTTAAAGAGTTAGACTCAGAGTAGGTGATGTAAGGAATGATGCCGTCAGCATTGTATGACAAGCTGGTGTTAAAACTGAACGCAGTATCATCGCCTGTGATAACTCCATCACCCTGAGGTTGACCTAAATAGCTTACCCAACCGTTTTCAGACTCCACGTCGAAATAGTCGTAACGTCCGCCAAGCAATAAGCTCAATTTGCCGTATGTTACGTCAGTGAGGAAGAACACACCGGCGTTTGTTGATTTCGATAAGTAAACTTCGTTGAAGTTACGCTCAAGGGTACCTTCAACACCCGTAACGTTGCCCTCATCATCATAGAGCAGTGTAGCGTTTTGGTATGGGTCGAAAGTCGCTGGTGAAATTCTGTCATTTGGCGTTGGCCCTACTGAAATATCACGGAAGTCAAATGTTTCGTCGAACCAAGCTGCATAGTTATCTAGATCTTCAACGCGATAGTTCACACCAACCACGTTAGTAGCTTCAAAGCTATCACCTTCGTAATCAAAGGTTAGACTACTGCGCAGTTCGTAAAGGTATGCATCAGGATAAAACGCGGTGAACCCCCAGCTTTGATATTTGGTATGGTCCATGTAGTCATAAAAGGCTTCATTTTTCCAAACCGCGCCACTTTCAAATTCATGAGTAATGTCAAAATATGCAGTAATTGCCGTGGTATCTGCGTAGTCTTCTTCATCAATAAAGGTAGTTTGATGATCTATGGTAGTAGTACCCACATCCGTGAGTGCATAAGGGTTTGCGAGTGTACGGTCAGCAAGGAAGTCGCCAAAACCTCCGGCACAGCTGATAGATAAGCTATTATATGTCGCGTTGCCAGCACCAGCATCGGCTGCGGTACACCATGTATTAATGTTGCTGAAAGCGTTGTTTAGAAAACCCGGAGCGAATGATGCAATAAAGGACGTTTCTTGAGGCAACAAGGTATTTGCACCAATAGAGTTATCAGAGTTTCTGATAGGCGCTGCACCGGTAATGTAAGTGCCGTTGTCAATTAGGTCTTGTGTTACACGGTTCCAGCCAGGTACCTGAATACTGTCTGATTCTTGATACTGAAGGCCAAATTGCAAGGTAGTATTGTCGCTTAAATCAAAATCCACCGCAGCTTGGAACAAGCTACTGCTTGGCTCGTAACCGCGAAAGAAAGATTCTGAATCTTCAACTTCTGCGAAAAATTGTACGCCGCCATATTTGCCACCAATTTCTAGCGGAATGCCCAAACTGCCAGATACAATGCGTTGGTTATATGAACCCACGGTTACAGAAATGTCACCGGTCACTTCGTCAATGTACTTGCTACCGTCAACCTTGGCAGATTTTGGAATATAGTTGAGTTGTCCACCTACGCTACCGCTGCCGTACAGTGGTGACACTGGGCCACGCAAAACTTCTAGTTTTTCTGCACCCCGTACAATGGTGTTAAAAGCGCCAGGGTTTGCGATTCGTCTAAAGCCTCTAAAATAGTTATCAGCGGCTTCACCACGGATATCCATGGCACCTTTTATACCAAAAAATGAGCTGGTGAATGCTCCCGGTGTTAGACGTACCAAATCATCGACACTACGCAGCGCAAACTTTTCAACTAAGTCTTCACTGATTTCAGTTACTGAACGAGGGGTTTCGTATAGGCTTTTGGTTAAACCAAATGCGCTGCTAGTGTCTTCGCTTGGAATAATTGAAAGGTAGTCGGAAGCTTTACCAACTACATCAATTTTCTCTACGTCTTGTTCTGACGTTTCTTGAGCAAAAGACGAAAATGAACCAGCTAACAACGTGACTGCGAGTGCAGCTGATATCTTGTTGAGTGGATAAGTGCGTTTCATACTGTTCCTTGTTGTAAGTCTATGTTTATTAGTGTGTTGCTATTCCCCCTTGTGCATTTAATGTGCCATTTGTTGACCATGTGGTCAGTTATACCTAAAGGATAAACCTATATCGGCAATAAAAATTTATAAATTTTCAATAAAAACATAAGGTTAACTTTCTCGTTGGCGAAGAAAAAAATGCTAATTGGTAGTAATCTGAATGATTACATGTGGTGCAGTTAGTTAGGTTTGTGAAAAGTAATGCGTTGTGCTGCACTAGGGCATGGTGCAATTGCATCAATTCTGTTCACTCAGAATGCCCAATCCAATTCATACTGTGAGTAGGTTATTTGCAGAAGGTCAGATAATGTAGACCAAGTGGTCTGCTTCTTGCTGTATTTTAACTGCGTACGTTTGAGTCGTTCTGTCGTTGATATGAATGTTTGCGGCTTTGAAACTAACGCAATAGAGGTATGGCCTCAAGGTTATCACATGTAAATTGAAAGTAAGACCCTAGATCAAAATTACTGATTACGTGATAATCGGACAACAGTTTTATTGGTTCACAAGCACAACCTGTTTATCGGCGCGGTTTAACGAGAGACAGGAATATTTATTTGTTCTGTAGTAAGAGCCAATGTTAATCAAGGATACAAAATAGGAATGGCAAGACAAAAAAGCGCTGACATGGGAGTGGGCGCGATGAACAAAAGAAAAATTCTTCAAGCCGCTGAAAGGTGTTTTGCCCAATTTGGGTTTAAAGGGACCGCAGTCCAGAAAATAGCTGATGAAGCCGGCCTTCCAAAAACGAATGTGTTGTACTACTTCAAGACTAAGCAAGATCTTTACGTGGCTGTGTTGCAAGAAACCTTGAGTTTGTGGAACTCCCAGTTTGATAGAGCAACAAAAGATGACGATCCCGCTGAAGTGTTAGCAAACTATATTGCGGAAAAAATGGAAGTCTCTCGTACCCATCCGTTGGCTTCTCGTATCTTCGCTATGGAAATTATAAACGGTGCGCCAAATCTCAACGGATACTTTGACGAGGATCATGCTGCGTGGATGAAAGGCCGCGTTACCGTTATAGAAGGCTGGATAGCTGATGGCAAACTTGCCCCACTGGATCCCGAGCACTTGCTATACAACATATGGGCATGTACCCAGCACTATGCGGATTTTTCAACGCAGATTACCCGTCTTCGAGGCAAGAAAATGGTCAAAGCCGACTACGAACATGCTACCAAGCAATTGATTTCGGTGTTGCTCACTGGCTGCGGTTTGCAGGTACCTGATATTTACAAGGAGTCTGAAAGTGTCGAGTAACGGGCGCTATCCAAGAGATCTTATAGGTTACGGTGCTCACCCTCCTCATGCTAAATGGCCGAATAAAGCCAAAATTGCCGTACAGTTTGTATTGAACTACGAAGAGGGTGGTGAAAATTGTGTACTTCACGGTGACAAACAATCAGAGATATTTTTGTCTGAGATTGTAGGAGCACAAGCATACGAAGATAGACACCTAAGTATGGAATCTATCTATGAGTACGGCTCTCGTGCTGGATTTTGGCGTTTGCATCGCTTGCTCACAGAACTTCAGGTTCCGGTGACTGTATTTGGTGTAACTATGGCCATGCAACGTCATCCTGACGCTGTACAAGCGATGCTAGATGCAAAATGGGAAATTGCCAGTCACGCCATGCGTTGGATCCATTATCAAGATATGGACGAAGATGCAGAGCGGGCTCAAATCGAGGAAGCCATTAACCTTCACGAGCAGTTGACAGGCAGTAAACCTGTTGGCTGGTATACGGGTAGAACCAGCCCTAACACGCTCAAGTTAATTGCAGAGCGCGATGACATCCTGTATTGCGCTGACTCGTATGCAGACGACTTGCCGTATTATGACAATCATTACAGTAAACCCCTGTTAATGGTGCCTTATACTTTAGATACCAATGACATGCGATTTGCAACACCGCAGGGCTTTAACAGCGGAGAGCAGTTCTTCCAATATTTGAAAGATGCCTTTGATATTTTGTACGAAGAAGGCGAAACAGCACCCAAAATGTTGTCGATTGGTCTACACTGTCGATTAATTGGACGTCCTGCTCGTATTGCTGCGCTAAAACGATTTATTCAATACGTACAGTCACATGAGCGCGTTTGGTTAGCTACAAGAGAAGAAATTGCTCGGCATTGGCTGTCGTTGTCAGGCGAGAACGACTAACCGCGCATATAACATTACCTGGAATGAGAGAACGCTTGTATGAAATCAAAATTATTATTATTGGCCCTGCTTGGTCTTGCGATTACCGGTTGCTCAAAGTTGACGAAAGAAAACTATGATGCTCTTGAAATGGGGATGACAAAAAGCGAAGTGGAAGCCGTGATTGGAAAAGCTGACAACTGCTCAGAAACAATAGGTACGCTCAGTTGCTTGTGGGGAAGCGAAGAAGGTAAAAATATTAAGATTACATTTATGGCAGATAAAGCCGTTACCTTTAGTTATGATGGATTAGAGTAAGCTTAAGCTTGCCTCCGAATTGTTAGGGAACGTTTATTTCGTTCCCTAACAATAGCAGTGTGCTCGATGTTCTCTTACTTCAAATCGAAGATGTAGCGCAGAACAAACACCAGCGCAAGGAAGTAGGTTAGCTTGCTCACTTCTTTAAACTTACCCATTCCCATTTTCACACCCACAAAGGTAATAAATCCAAGGGCAATACCTTCGCTAATACTAAAGGTTAAAGGCATAGCAAGTAGCGCTACAGAAGCGGTTGCTAACGCACCCATATCATCAAAATCTAATTGTCGAATAGATTCCATCATGAGTATTCCCACCATGATTAATGCTGGGGTTGTGGCCATTAAAGGAATCACTTTCATTAGCGGCGTAAGAAACAGCGCCAGTACGAAACTCAAAGCTACAACAATCGCGGTTAACCCCGTTCTTCCGCCGGTAGCAGCTCCTGTCGCAGATTCAACGTAGCTGGTTACTGGCGACGTTCCTAAGGTTGCACCTACCACACTGGCAGTTGCATCTGCTGTCATGGCAGAGCCAATTTTAGGTAGTTTCCCTTCCTCGTTGAGAAGGTTTGCACGTCTTGATACGCCAATCAAAGTACCGATAGTATCGAACATATTGACGAACATTAGGGCAAAAATCAGATCCCAAGTTTGTGCAAAGTTTTCGATTGGATACCAAATATCCATAGCGAAAAAGGTACTAGAAATCGACTCAGGCAAACCAACAATAGCTTCTGGTGTTGGGGTAAGCATGCCGTTTTCAGTAGGTATGAAAGCGCCGATAACGGTAAGTAAAACAATTGACATTAAAATACCGCCGTTAATGTTCTTCGCCACAACAACTACGGTAAACAGTACCCCCAAAAGCGCCAACATAACGGCAGGATCAGACAGATCGCCTAAGGAAACAAATGTAGCAGGATTGTCTACGACTAGACCGGCATTCTTGAGGCCGATAAAAGCGATAAAAAGCCCGATACCACATTGCACCCCTATCTTTAGAGAGGGGGGAATAGATTCAGCTATCTTAGTTCTCACTCCCGTCAAAGACAGTAAAAGGAAAAGAATACCGTTCCAAAATACAATACCGAGCGCAGCCTCCCAGTGAATTTCGCGAGACATACATATGGTGAAGGCGAAGAAAGCGTTAAGTCCCATGCCTGGTGCTAACGCAATAGGGTAGTTAGTCATCATTGCCATAAGCAATGTACCTAAACACGCGGCAAGGGCAGTAACTGTAATAAGCCCTTCTACTGGCATACCGCTCAATCCAAGAATACTTGGATTGACGACTAAGATATACGACATTGCTGCGAAAGTCGTTAGTCCGGCCACTACTTCTTTTTTAATGGTTGTACCGTGAGCCTGTAGTTTGAACAGGCGCTCAAATAGTGTGTTCGACATGGAATGTTCTCTGTTTCAGCGTCATTTATAATTATTCAGATAGAATAAGCAAAATTCTGACCATTTGGTCAGCTTGTGGCTTAAATTGTGCTATGTTTAACACAACTAGACACACAAGGTGCTGAATAGGGGTACAATCCTAGTAAAAATGGAATTGGCAAATCGCCAAAGATATTTCCTTTCGCACCAAAATGTAGCAATATGCTTTTGCGTGGTGCAAATATACGAGGTACAGCCATGTCACTAACAACACTCATCCATCAGCTTCCCAAAGCAGAATTACACCTTCATATTGAAGGCACACTCACGCCGGAGCTAATGTGGTGTCTAGCAGATAAGCATGGTATCACACTGCCTTACAAAAACATTGAAGAAATACGTCAAGCCTATTTATTTGAAGATCTTCAGAGTTTTCTTGATTTGTATTACGCAGGCGCCGACGTGTTACGCGATGAAGACGATTTTTTTGAGTTAATGTGGGCTTATTTGTGCCGTTGTAACGAGCAAAATATTGTGCATACAGAAGTTATGTTTGATCCGCAAACTCACCTTCATCGCGGCATTGAATTTGGTGTGTTTATGTCAGGCTTTACACGCGCTATTGATAAAGCAAAAGATGAGTTTGGTATTTCAGTGTACTTAATTTTGTCTTTCTTACGTCACTTGCCCGAGAGCGACGCAATGGAAACACTTCACATAGCTCAACCTTATTTAGACAAAGTACACGCCTTTGGTCTCGACAGCTCAGAACTTGGGCATCCGCCATCTAAATTTGAACGAGTATTTACCCGTGTTAGAGAGCTTGGTTTTAAAATAGTTGCGCACGCCGGTGAAGAAGGGCCACCCAGTTACATTTGGGAAGCGATAGAATTATTAAAGGTTGACCGAATCGACCATGGGGTTCGTTGCCAAGAAGATCAAGCCTTGTTAGATCATCTTAAAGAGCATCAAATACCATTGACAGTGTGCCCTCTGAGCAACTTAAAACTCTGTGTTGTTAGCGATATGAAACAGCACAATATCAAATGGTTGTTAGAGCAAGGTCTTAGGGTAACAGTAAACTCGGACGACCCTACGTATTTTGGCGGATTTCTCAATGAAAATTACCAAGCTATTGTTGAAGCACTTGATATAAGTGCAGAGCAACTCAAGCAATTGGTGGTGAATAGTATAGTGAGTAGCTTTTTGCCCCAAGAAGATCAAACGCGAATTATCACATTAATTGAAAAAATCTATCAAGCTTATGCGATTGAATAAGGTTATTTGGTCATGGCTTCTATGGTTTGAGCAACTATGTTGTCGAACTTGGTTTTTTGTTGAACCACTTCTTCAAGAACGCCGAGTTTGGCGAGTTGTTCAAACTCCGATGCTTTGAATCGAAGTGCATTGGCGCCTACATCCGCGGCAATACCTTTGATGGCATGACTAACGAACGCCACTTGCGTGGGGTCCATAGCATCGAGTGCCAGCGTAAACTCGTTTAGCTTTTCATTAATTTGCTTTAAGAAAAGTTCGACGATTTTACTGAGAAGCGCTTCGTTACCACCGAGCCTTCGCAATGCTTCTTCTTTTACCCAAAGCGCTTGTGGGTCTGACACGTCTGTAGTTTCCATTGATATTGACTCCTATCAATTGGCGTTTTAGCTGCTATAACTAAAATATAGTAAGGATTTGGTTTTTAATACATTAAAATTACCCACTGCCCCAAATTTTAATAAATTATACTTATTCGCGTTTGGTGTTATGCTTAGGTTATTCATTGTGTTGCTTTAACAAAAATATACAGCAGTTACCTATACTTAGGCTATCAATATATGCAGCTTGAAATTAAACCGTTTCTATCGTGTAAAGTGCTTATCGTTGACGACGAGGCAGTTAGCCGATTGTTGCTGTCCTCTATATTAGATCCTTATGTTGATTGTATTACCGCTAGCAGTGGTGCAGAAGCTATAGATGTTTGTAAATCCACTGATCCCGACCTAATTTTGCTTGATATGAATATGCCCGATATGGACGGGTTAAGTGTTTGTCGTATTCTCAAAGCAGACGAAAACACGGCGAACATACCCGTAATGTTTGTGACAAGTACCATAGATGTTGAGATTGAAAACGATTGTTGGGAAGTTGGCGCTTGTGATTTTGTAATGAAACCTGTGACGGCGTCGACTTTGGTTCACCGTATTAAAAACCACCTTCAAAGTAAGCTCAGAACTGAGCTTTTAGAAAGAATGACCTTCCATGACCAATTAACGGGTTTGTACAATCGTTTGTACCTGAGTAACGAAATCCCTTTACTCATCAAACAGGTTGCTCGAGATAATGGGGCAATCGGTGTCGTCATGTTAGACATAGATTACTTTAAGCTGTTTAACGACCACTATGGGCATGTGCAAGGCGACAGTTGCTTACAACAGGTAGCTCAGGCTATTGCTGAAAACGTTAAGCGCCCCAAAGACGCCGCCATACGTTATGGTGGGGAAGAGTTCATGGTTGTATTACCCTATACTGATAATGTTGGCGTAGAGAAAGTTGCACTAGATATTCAAGCATCATTGGCAAAGAAAAACATCGATCATTATGCGGGTATAGATAACAAAGTAACGTTAAGTGCTGGCTACGCTGTGATGGAGGCTACTGCTATACGGGAAAGCGGTATTGTCACACTTATTGAAGCAGCCGACACTCAGTTATTTTCATCGAAAGAAAACGGTCGAAACCAAGTCAACGGTTAATTTTATTGTCATTTCAATGCTTATGCTTTTTTTCTTGTCTATTCGCACTATGCTATATCTATAGGGCTTTTCAGTGTGATTCCACCTAAAGTGTATTAGTTTTTGGTTACTAGAGAATGGTCATTCAATCTGACAGTTTGGACGTTATTAGCACAACACCTATCTCTTCGGGCTTGCTTGAAGCAATTTGTTTGAGTAAGCAACAACTCTCTGCTGACAGAGGGGTGCTTATCTACTTCTCGTCGAACAAAGCCCGCATAATTTTTGATACTCGAGCTGGTGGTGATGCATCGACTCCCGATTTTGATTTTTCAAGAGTGTTTGAAGCTTCGTTTAGTTTTAAACTCTCTGAACTCAATTATCCGTGTGATACTGAACGTTTACCCCATGAATTAAAAATATGGTTACGTGAACACTTTACCGTAGAAGAGGCTTTATTAGTCTCTAGGCACAGTTTTCACGAAGGCAGCCTTATGTTGGTACTGTTGGGAAATGAGGTATGCTATTCAAAAGCACAACCCAGAAATTTGCTTTCTCTCATAGTGCCATGGGTTAACAGTGAGCTAAATCATCATATTGAAAGGGTTGCTTCCGTAAAACTGCGCACTTTGTTCGACAAACTACAAACCGTTGCAAATATAGGTACGTGGGAAGTTGATGTTGTTAATAATCGCCTTAGCTGGTCATCTCAGACCAAGGTGATTCATGAAGTTGGTGAAGACTTTGAGCCTCAATTATCAACGGCGATAAATTTTTACAAAGAAGGATATTCTAGGGACAAAATTACCCAAATTGTGACAACAGCTTTCGAACATGGCAAACCATGGACAACAGTTTTGGAGCTTGTTACAGCGAAAGGCAACACCGTTTGGGTAGAATCTAATGGCATGGTGGAAATGGTCGATGGTCAGTGCGTAAGACTGTTTGGGACATTTCAGAATATCCATAAAACGGAAACTCAACGCCTTGAACTTAAACAGCGTAAAACTGAACTCGAGTCAGCATATAAAGAGCGTGGCGATTTACTATCGCGGATAAGCCATGAACTAAGAACTCCCTTGAACGGTATCATTGGGATGTTACAAGCCTTAAAGTCTGAACAACGTGAACACATTCGCGATAGAAAAACAGAGTTTGCGCTGGCGAGTGCAGATAGGTTACTCGAACTCATTAACGATGTTCTGGATTATACCGATATTTCCGATGGCCACTTTACATTGCATTACAGTGACTTTTCGCTCAGTTCTCTCATAAACGAACTAGCAACAACGTTTGAGAGCCAATGCCAAGACAAAGGGGTGGGATTTACGCTGACTCATAACTTAATAGAGAGCGACTATTTTTATAGTGATCCAGCACGTCTTGAACAGATTTTTACTAATTTACTCAGCAATGCGGTTAAATTTACCGAACAAGGTAGAGTTACCTTCAATATTGCGCTAGATAAAACTAATGAGGGTGAAGTACTTATTGCTACTGTAGAAGATACGGGAATAGGTATATCACAGCGTATTCGAGAAAATATTTTTAAGCCCTTGTTAAACAATCAAGGATTGATTTCAGCCAAGGACAGTGGCACGGGTTTAGGATTGTCTATTGTCAAACAGCTGGTGGATAAGTTTGATGGAAAAATAGAGGTGAATTCTGAAGAAGGTGAGGGGGCTACTTTTGGTATATCCGTTCCCTTGGTTCGGTCAGATGTCACAACTTCTGTATTATCTGGAGATGATACGCTTCCCTCAAAATTGTTAGATACGCCGCTCTCAATTCTTGTTGTCGACGATAATGACATTAATCGTGTGGTGTTATTGTCTATGCTTGAGAAATATAACTATCAAGCAGATGAGGCGGAAGATGGTGAAGTTGCCATCGCCCGTGCTAGATGCAAGCGTTATGATTTAATATTCATGGATTGTGCAATGCCCGTGTTAGACGGTGTTAGCGCAACCCGAGTGATTCTTGAAGAGAATCTTTTGACAAAATACGGCTGTGTTGTTGCAGTAACCGCTAATACGTCAGAAGAGGATAAAGCTGCCTGTATTAAGGCTGGAATGCGATCCTTTTTGGCGAAACCTATTGTCCAAAAGGACGTAACAGGGGTACTACGCTGGGTGCTTCAACACAAAAGCCAAGGTTGAAAATGCCTTGGCTCAATCTGAGTCAACTTAAGGAGTTGGCAAAGTTTTTTTCGTCGTCTCCCAGTGTTCAACAAGATAGTTAACCACCGGTGAGCCCACGGTATACGCGACCGAAATCGCTGAATCTAACCCCGCATAGCCATTTCCAGAGCTTTCGTTAGCTAGGTTTTGTGCTGCGGTTACCCCTGGCGGAGGTTGGGTAAAATTACTTGCCGTACGCAATATCATAACGCGATCGAGATCGACTTTGTTGGCGTTCGCTAAATACGACAGTGATTGCAGTGTTGCTGTATCTTCCATACCCGAGGTTACAAAATTGCCTTTGCTATTGGTCCAGTAACTCACCCAATCATTTGCCCACTCGGTAAGTAACTCGCCATGCCAAAACGTTGAAGCTGCAAGATGATCGCCTTTAATGACCTTGGGTTTAGCTAACGCATGCGGAAAGCCCTGATATTGATGAGCTAACTCAGCCATGGCATCTGTACTAGGAAGCGCGATGTCTTTTGTGAGCTGGTAAGCCCATTGAGACAGTTTTGTATTTAGTGCATACACTTCACCGTTTGGTGCGATATTTGGGTCTATCTTATCTGCATTTGGATAGGGGGAAGTGGTGAATAACGGAAAGTAACCCGTTTTCCAATCATTGGGGATTTCGCGGCTATCTATCTCGTGGGCTAGGTCGCCGTCCACTACGTAGTCAGTCCAAACAGCTGAGCCTAGAGTACCATCAAGAGGATCTATACCTGCAATGCCAGCCACCAACCAGTATGCATTGGATAAGTCGAACCTAGGGTCGAGTCCTAATGCCATAATGGCAGAGGCCGCACGTGCAATCCCCATACCGGTAACTAGACCAAGTACTCCAGTATTTTCATTCACAAATATATCGTGATGTCCGTGAGGAAGTGGGTATCTCGAATCTAATTTTTGGCCCGCTTTCCACAACTGAAATTCGCCCGCTCTATCGCCTTCGTCTTCTCCAATTTCAAACATGTTTACTACAACCACTTTAATTTCAAGTGGCTGTGTGTTCGTAGCGTGAACAGCGCTCGACACCAAAATCGCGAAAAGAAGCGTGATTATTTTTTTCATGGTACACCTGCTTGTATAAAAAAAGGCAAATCTGCTATTGCAGACTTGCCTTTGTTGTCAACAATGTTGCTTATTAGAACTTGTAGTTGAACGTCGCATTCCAGTGACGTGGCAATTCAGGAAGTACAATCTGTGTACCGAACAAATCTGGGAAGTTTGAACGGAAGTACTTCTCATCTGTAAGGTTTTTAACAGTGAAGTTAACACCCCAAGCGTCAGTTTGATAAGACAAGCCAGCGTTAACAAGCGTGTAAGAAGGTAGTGTTACCGCACCAGAGAAGCCCGATGCAACTTCGTCAGCTTGAATTACACTTACACTTGCCGCATAACCGTTCAAGAAGTCATACGTACCCGTTAGACCGTACGTATTTTCCGGAATACCTGCTTTAATAGCACCCGGGTTACCATAAATGGTATTTCCGTTTGGTGTACCACCGTAGAAAATTGATGGATCGTCAATCAATGGGAAGTCTTCAGCACCTAAGAAGCCAAACTGGAAACGTTGGTCTTCTGGTACGTCAGCAACAGTTAGGTTAACCACTTCGATATTGGTATAAACCGCCGTTAGAAGTAGCTGTTCAGTAACAACCCAACGAACCTCAACTTCCGTACCTTTGTTGTTTGTCGTGTTGTTAGTTACCGTTGACTGTGCGTTGATGTCAGTACGCTCTTGCTCATAGTTAGAGATAGCAAAGTAAAGTGTGTCATCTAGGAATGAACCTTTAACACCAAATTCAACTAACTCGGACGTATCGAAGAAGCCGCCAGGGATGTTTTCTACATCAATATTAGCTCCTTGACCTGCGACGATAGTTGCCTGTTCTGCCACTGTTACGTAGGGGATTAGGCCAATTGGCGTTTCATATGAAATACTCGCGTTCCAAGATACGCCGCTTTCTTTATCTGAAGCAGTAACATCTTCATCGCCACCAAATAGGGTGATGCCTCCTGGTGTAGTACTTTCTACATCAACAGAGTCCCAGCGAAGACCAAGAACAATGTTAAGACCGAATTCCCAATCTAGGTCAGTCATAGCTGCTACACCTAGGTTAAGGTAATCACCTTTATCGTAGTTTGAGTAACCCCAGCCTGCGCGTGTGGCGAGTAAACGACGATCAAGTGCAGTCGACGGACCTGTTAGGTCACGACGGTCAAAGTATTCGTTAATAAAGTCATCACCACTTTCAAAGTTGGTGTAACGTAGTGAAGGTGAAAACTGGAATTGTGCTAGGAAACTGTCAGTTTCGTACTCTGTAGAAACAACGATCTTATCTTCTACTACATAGGCGTCGTGGAACTGAGAGAAACCGTATGCATTTTCGTTAAGGTTTTCATAGCTTTCATAGAAGAACTGATTTTTGATTTCCCAGCCGCTGTCTGTGTAGTAAATAGTGTCGAAATACAACGTTGTTACTTCGTTTTGAAGCACGTCGTCAGCAGCGATTAGTGTTTGATCGCGACCTAGGGTAGTTGTGCCAACATCTACCAACGCCATTGAATCTCCGAAGCTAGAGCCGTCTTCAGTGGTTGGATCTGCAAATACAAACAAGCCGCCAGCAAAGTATTCGAAATGGTCGATGCTTCCGTCACCATTGGCATCTAGTGGTTTTGCATTACCTGTGATGTAGGTACCGTTATCGATAAGATCTTGAGTAACACGGTTCCAGCCCGCGTTTTGGTTACCATCGTACTTGTGGTACATACCACCGAACTCGATGCTCAAGTTATCTGAAATGTCCATGTCAAACGCTGCTTGAACTACGGTTTGGTCAGTTTCACTGTTGCGATAGTAAGAATCTGAGTTTTCTATTTCTGCATAGATATAGTAACCAAAGTCTTTTCCTGCAACTTGACCTGGACCGCCAACTTCAGCAGTAACAACATTTTTGTCCCACGAACCTGTGGTGTATGACATGCGTCCAGTCGACTCTTCTAGGTAAACACCGCGGCTCACTTTTGCTGATTTGGGGTTGAAGTTTAGATAACCACCAATCTTTGCAGGACCGTAAATAGGAGATGCAGGGCCACGAACAATGTCAACACTGCTAGATGCACCGATTGGAGTTGGGTAGTTACCTGGGTTGTCCAAACGCCTTACGCCACGGAAGTAAACTTCACCAGGAGTACCACGAACGTCTAATGAACCAGCAACGCCGAAGAATGATTGGGTGAATGTACCCGGCGCGAACGCTACGAGTTCATCGATATCTGATACGTTGAAACGTGCCATTTGTTCATCAGAGATAGTTGACGCTGAACGAGGAGTTTCAAGAATAGATTTACCAAAGCCAAATACCGACTCAACGTCCTGTCCCGGTAAGCTTCCCAATGATCCTTTAACTTCGATGCGCTCCACATCGGCTTCGCTTGCTTCAGTTTCTTGAGCAGAAGCTACTGCAGGTAGGCTAAGTGCCGTACCAAGCGCTAGCGCTTTGGCTAACGGGTTTAAGTTAAATGGGTTATTTCTCATGGTTTCCTCGTTATTTTTGTTGCCACAAGGGCTTTATGTCGCTAAATATGTACTTGCTAATTGTCATGTAAGCACGATAAGTGCCAATAGTTGTCCAGCTGGTCAACAATTAAGCACAGCCTAACATTATGATTTTGTTGACTTTATAATTTCAGTTCTCATTTCCCCTCAGTGTTCTGGTTAACAAAATAGTTACATTCATACTGCTGTGTACTATTTTGGTGCATTACCTTTCGAATTGCCACAATTTGGTGCGTTATGGTGTGTCGGCTTGTTGTGGTCGTATAGATTTTCCTGGTAGCGTTAGATCGAGGAAGATAGCGACAAGTCCAGCGGAAGTGACTGGTGAACTTAGAATGTTTTTAAGCCATGTTGGCAGTTGTGATAGTGCTTCCGGCACCATCATTACACCAACACACATGCCCAGTGAACATGCGGTCACCAAGCTGCTGCGTCTGTCAAGCGCATAGCTAGTGAGAAGTTTGAGTCCTCCCACTGCAACCATAGCGAACATGACTAAGGTTGCACCACCCAAAACTGGCTTAGGAATAGTTTGTAGCACTGCACCAACGTGAGGAAACAGCCCTACAAATACAAACATACCTGCTACGAAAAAGCCTACCTTTCTACTAGCGATACCAGTGAGTTGTATAACGCCGTTATTTTGCCCAAACGTTGTGTTTGGAAAGGTATTTAGCAAACCTGCAATAAGTGAGTTAACACCGTCTCCAAGAATACCACCCCGAATACGCTCTATGTAAATAGGCCCTTCTACGGGCTCTTTACAAAAATGGCTGTTAGCGGTGAGGTCTCCAGCGGTTTCTATTGCGCTAAACAAATAAATAAGTGCAACGGGGACAAACAGAGAAATGTCAAAGTCGACCCCATAGTGAAGCGGTTGCGGCAGCGCAAAGAGAGGCGTTGTATCAAGATGAGATAAATCGATATCGCCATTTAGCAGTACGTAGGAATAGCCTAAAACCATCCCTATAAATATGGATGAAAGGCGTATCCAATGATTTTGACTAGCGTTAAGAAATACTATGACCAAGAGTACGCCAACACCCAGTAAAAGGTTGTTAGTTTGGCCGAAGCTATCGGCATTGAATCCACCCGCAAGATCCGTCATTCCTACATTGATAAGGGAAAGCCCAATGGCAGTAATTACAATTCCAGTAGTCAGTGGGGTGATAATACGCCGCAAATGTTGGACGAAAAAACTAAATAGGATTTCAATTGACGCTCCAGCCAGGGTAAGTCCAAATAACATGGCGAGTACGTCTTCGTCAGTGCCTCCTTGTTGACGAACATGCACCCCAGCCAGAATGAGTGCACTAATAAAAGCAAAACTAGTGCCTTGTATTGCGACTAAACCACTACCTATTTTATAGATGCGTTTGGTCTGAATAAATGTACCAATACCCGTAACCATCAACGCCATGCTAATTAGAAACGCAGTGTGAGCGAGTAAGTCCAAGGCAGCAGTAATGATTAGCGTGGGTGTTATTACTCCAACGAAACTAGCTAGCATGTGTTGAAAAGCCGCCGCTAGGCAAGCGGGAGCTGCTGGTTTGTCATTTAGTCCGTAGATGAGTTCGTTTGTTTTCATTGTATTTACATTCACCTATTCACAAACACTAGGGGCATGGCCACAAATAAATTGACCAAGATAAGTCGCGGATTGTTGTTGAGGAAGATTGCCAGACTGAACCTTGTCAACAAAGGCCGCGATACGTTGCTCCAGTCGTTCGAGCTGCATTACTTTGTCAGAGGGAGCAAGAAAGCTGTGACCGATGCTGTTTTTCATCAATAAGATGAGTTCGTCCCAACTGAGGTTGAATTGGGTTACCGCTATAAAGAATTCGTCTGATAGGGTTGAGTCCCACATTCCTCTGTCGTCTGTTGAAAGCGCTACAGGAATACCTAAACGAAGGTACTCTGGAAATGGGTGTTGATTAAAATTGTTAACGTATTCCAATAGCAAGTTTGAGATTAAGTTAGATTCAATAAGATAGGGGCCATTACGCATAAGTAGCAGGGTTTCTGGGTCGGTAATGGTGTTAAAGCCATGTCCGATTCTATCCGCGCCAATAAGTAAGGTGTCGCGTACATGATAATTGGGTTCGTCAGACTCACCCGCATGAATAGCCAGTGGAATGCGCGGATAACGTTTCCGCATTTCACGTAATGTAGACAAGAATCTGAGGGGGTACCCTTTGTCGTTATCTTCTCTACCTACCATATTAATGCCCACGTATCGTTGGCGGTGCGAATCTACAAATTGATAAATCCACCTGAGTTGCTGTTCAGCATTTGGCAAAAAGCGCAGTAGTGCATACTGAAATCTAACCTCTACACCAGTAGCCATAGCTTCTTCACTGCGCAACATTGCTTCGTAAATGGCTAGCGCTTCTTCAGGTGAATATGGGGTGCCATCACTTCGTGTTGCTCGCTGCAAGTTAACCTGAGTTTCTAAATATTGAACATTTTCTTGCGCATACGCCTGCATGTTTTTAAGTAATATATTTGCCATGAGTGTGGGGTTGGCGGTCATTTCCCCCAATCGTCGCCAATGACGTTCGAAGAACTCATTTCGGCCTTCATGGGGTTTGTCCAAACGAATACTGTTTTGAAATGCCACTTTTTGTTCAGCGGTTAGTTTATCCAGTCTTTCGTATTCTGACTTTTGACAATCGTTAAGGGAGCTCCATGTGTGACCTGAAACCGTATGAAACATCATGTATTGAGGGACCGGACCGAATTCATTGCTACCATAGCCTTCACAGTGTGAAAACAAGACCTTGGTGTAGTAGTGGTAACCACCGTTTATGTTGGGATCTGAGGCTAATTCAAACCACCATTCACTCAAACCTGCACCTGATAAATGATGGTGAAGATCGCCTCCCTTTGGCATCGCAACAAGAAAGCTATGCATCGCTTTCTTATCGGCATTTTGCTTAAACGTTCTGAACCAGGAGTTCATTGAAAAAGCATCGGAAGTGCCACTAGTTTGTGCACTCAAAGTGGAGGATAAGGTCAACGCTAAAATAGCAATACCAAGGGTCATAAAACGCATAATCAGTCGGGTCTAAAAATTAGTTCTTAACTGAATAGCAATTTTCTGACCAATTGGTCATGCATTTGTTTTTATGTAAGTGGCTGAAATTTAATTGATTGTTTTCTTGGTTGGTAAGAATTCATCAATCGGCAATGTGAGGCTGCATCAGTATGGTGCTATTTATAAAAAATGCGCCATATTGGCGCAATGCCGATCAGTTGGCAGCGGGGCGATATGGCGCATTTTTTTAAGGAAGAGTATAAATAACTGTTAAAAGGTAACACTGTCGTCAAGAGTGACAAAAATAGAGTGACGTACTTCATTGTACATCGCCTTAGAGCAATGACCTTCACCTTCGGTGTCTTCAAGTAAAAGTACATCTCCTGCACCAAATACATGGCGTTCGCCATTCGACACTGTGAACTCTGCGCGCCCTTTGATAATGAAGAGTAGTTGTCTAGCCGGTGCTGGATGCCACTTGAAATCATAATCGGCTGGAGTTTCACGGAATATGATTTTTCCCGCCGCAAATTTTTCCGACAGTAGACCGATTGGCCCACCATCAGCTAGTGGAATTTCCACCTCGCCGAAGTGACTTTTTCCCTCTGCGTCGTTATATATCCTTTTTATTTTCACGCTGATTCTCCTGTGTATCTTTTTCCAATATTAGCAATAGAGTGGTGTAGAGCTTCAACCGTGTATCTCACGTCCTCTTCTGCAATGGACTCACCTGGATGGTGACTTATTCCACCTTTACAGCGAGTAAATAACATGGCTACTGGGCAGATAGAAGCCATGGCCATGGCGTCATGACCGGCGCCTGAGGGTAATATTTTTGGTGATATACCGGTTTCTACTACACCGTTAACAATGTCGTTTTTTAGTTGCGGATCACAGTGTACTGCGTTCGCACTGTGAGTCTGTTGTATATCAACTATGAGATTGCGCTTTTCGGCAATTACATTGAATTCCTGCAATATATCTGCCAACACAGTGTCTCTTTTATCATCTTGCTCACTACGAATATCTAGTGAGAACAGAGTACGGCCTGATATGACGTTAACGCCGTTCGGCGCGTTCTCAATTTTGCCCACTGTAGCCACCACGTCTTGTGCTTTATTAGCGTGAGCTTCTACCGCAAGAATCATTTCTGAAGCAGCACACAAGGCATCATATCGCATATCCATTGGTACTGTGCCAGCGTGCCCCGCCATCCCCGACAGGGAAATCTGATAGCGCTTTGCGCCTGCAATGGCACTCACAATTCCAATGGGGAGGTTTTCGTTTTCGAGCACGGGGCCTTGCTCAATGTGGATCTCTAGATAACCTAGAATATTCTCCGGGGTAAGCGTGGCTGATTTTATATTTTCGAAAGAAGAACCAAAAGAGAGTAGCGCCTCTTCCAGTGTAATCCCGTCTTCATCAGTAAGGTCTCGCCAAGTCTCTTTCCATTCTCCTGTTAGCGCGAAACTACCAAGCAGTGTTGAGCCAAAACGAGTGCCTTCTTCATCGCCAAACCCCACCACGTCTATGTGAAAAGGAAGCTGAACTTGGTCTCGGCTGAGCTGAGCGATTAAGCTTATTGGGGTAATTACACCCAACATTCCATCGTATTTACCGCCGTTGGGAACCGTATCCAAATGGCTTCCAATGATTAAGCGTGGAGCGTTAGTATGGCCAGCGTTATAACGCCCCCACTGATTACCCGCAGCATCTTGCCATGTGGTCATTCCCGCTTCGGTCATCCAACCCGAAACTAAAGTGTTGGCTTGCTTGTGCTCTTTGGTTAAATAGCGTCTATCCAAACAAGTGGATTGTTGACTTACCTTTCCAAGTGCATCACAGCGAGCCATGATCTCCGCTGCGGCAAAGCTGTAATCAAGCATTCGACGAAGCCTCGTTATACACCGCAAGTGCCGCATCTACACCAGCACCGAAGGGCATCGCAAATCCTTGCATTCTGAGTGTGGTCTCAAGCGACTGTAAGGTATGCAATACTGCATCTTCACGCGCGTTATAACCCATGGTACCGATGCGCCAGATTTTTCCTTTCAGAGGACCAAAGCTGGTGCCAATTTCAATATTGAAGCGAAGAAGTAGAGTTTCACGAACGGCTTCACCATGCACTCCATCGGGGATCACCACACCTACCACGTTATTCATTTTGTGTGCAAGATCACCAAATGGCGTTAAACCCATAGCTTGAACGCCAGCTAACATGGCATCTCCCGCCACTTTATGACGAGCGATAACGGCATCTTGACCTTCTTCTAAGTGCACACGAGCGCATTCTCTTGCACAAAACAGCATGCTCGCCGCCTCAGTGTGGTGGTTGAGTCTTTCCTCTCCCCAGTAATCCATGATCATAGGCAAGTCGAAATAATTTGAGCGAATACGAGGCCCAAGAGCGTCTGTGTGGTGTGAGTCGCGGATACCCGCCTCAACGTGGTGTCGCTTTCTTACTAACTCTACAAATTTGTTGCTCATAGTGACTGGCGCGCTGCCCGAAGGACCACCCAAACACTTTTGTAAGCCTACAGACACTGCGTCAAGATGCCATGCGTCTGTTTCAAAAGCATTTCCGCCAATAGATGCCGTAGCATCGCTGTAAAACAGCACATCGTGTGCTTTACAAATGGCGCCGATGTCAGCGAGAGGTTGAAGCATGGTAGTAGAAGTATCGCCTTGAACTACTGCGAGCATTTTAGGCTGCACCCGTTTGATAGCTTCTTCTATTTGTTCAGGTTTAAATACTTCACCCCAAGGTACTTCAATGGTGTGAACTTCTGCATCTGCACGCTGTGCAATTTCCGCAAGCAGGTGACCAAAGCGTCCAAATACGGGCACGAGTACTTTATCACCAGGTTCAATAGCAGACACTAGTACAGCTTCAATTCCTGCTCGGGATGTACCGTCAATCAATAGGGTTTGTTGGTTCTTGGTATTAAACACTTGGCGGTACAAAGCCATCACATCGTTCATATAACCTGTCATGACAGGATCATACTGACCCACCAATTGGGTAGACATGGCAGTGAGTACCCGAGGGTAGCAATTAATAGGGCCTGGGCCCATTAACAAACGCGGTGGTGGAGAAAGCGGAGCAAATTCTGAAGAAGCGTACGAAGACGTCATGAAAACACCTATAAGTTAAAGCACAGCTTGCGCAAGCATGCGCACGCCAGTGATGATTAGTACAACAGCGAACACTTTTTTGAGCATGCCTGCGTCTAGTCGGTTAGCGATATTGGCACCAATGGGCGCGAACAATACCGTGAGAGGTACAATACAAGCGAAGCCAAGTAAGTTGACAAAGCCAATGGTTGCAAAAGGGGCGTCTGCTGGTGTGTCACCAACAAATAAAAGTGTAATGGCCGCTGGCAGTGAAATAATTAATCCAACCGCCGCCGCTGTGCCTACCGCGCGATGTGCTGGATAGTTGCAAAAGGTTAGGGTAGGTACTGTTAATGTACCGCCGCCAATGCCAACCAATGAACTAAATAGCCCGATACACGCCGCCATTATTGATTGACCAATACGACCAGGGAGCCCACCAAAAAGGGCGTCTTTTTTACCTAAAATCATATTGATAGCCGAGAGTGTGGCAATTACACCGAACAAAATGGTTAGGTAAGTCGCATTTACCACGGTAACGGCGTAGCTGCCCAACAACACACCTGCAAATATGAAAGGTGCCCATGCTTTTAGTAATGGAAAATCCACATTACCCTTGGCGTTATGGGCTCTTATTGAACTAATTGAGGTAGGTACAATAGTGGCAAGTGACGTTGCGGTAGCGATAACCATTGCACTTTCGGCGGATACACCAAGGGCTTGAAATAAGAAATAAAGCACGGGAACAATGACAATTCCACCACCTACGCCGAGCATGCCAGCAAGTAAACCAGCAAAAATACCAGTACCTATAAGTGATAGTATGGTTGGAAGGTTATCTAAAATAAATTGCATTGGTATTGGCTCTTTATGGTTTTACATTAACAAAGGCTTTGCCATCACTGCGCGGATCACTCGCTGCGCTCACAATGCCTGTAGGTGTTCTTATTACGGCGCCAGCGTGTCCCATTAGCTCGTTACATGGGTCAACCATGACGGTATCGTGCCCACGAGCAACAAGTTCATCGCCAACGTATTCCGCTAAATCACGTTCTAGTTTTAAGTTATGACTCTCATCGCCCCAAGTACGACCGAGAAGCCAACGACCCAATGCAATCGCTTTATCAATTGGTTGGTCGTGATAAATGTGTCGCGAGAACAGTGCCGCTTGTGTTTGTGGTTGACCTTCGCCACCCATGGTGCCGTAACTCATTCTTCTACCGTCAGATAGTTCAGCAAAAGCGGGGTTGAGTGTATGAAATGGCTTGAATCCCGGCGCTAGGTATTGATTACTTGACGGGTCCAAAGAAAACGACGTTCCCCGATTATTCCAAACAATACCTGTTTGTGGACTAACCACACCTGAGCCAAATTCCCAATAAAGGGATTGAATGTAACTCACCATTCTACCTTCACTGTCGCAGGCTCCCATCCAGATGGTATCGCCAGGTTTGGCAACGTGAGGCCAAGGCTGAGCCGTGTCTAGTGAAATGTGTTTTACCATCTCGTCTAAACTTTCATCGGTCAGCAAAGATTCTAGGTCTACCGGCGTGCGAGATGGGTCAGTAACGTTGGCATTACGCGCAATGAAAGCTTGTTTAGTGCATTCAATCAGCAAATGCACCATATCTGCATCGGTCGTTCCAAGATGCTGAACTTTGTCGTAAAGGGCTAATATAATTAAAGACGCTACGCCTTGTGTTGGCGCCGGTAAGTTGTAAAGTTTGCCCTTGCTAGTGGTAACCTCCAGTGGAGTAACTCGCATGGCACGATAATCATGGAAGTCTTGCAAAGTGATAGGAGATCCCACTGCCGCAAGGTCAGTGGCAAGCATTTGTGCCATCTCACCGCGATAAAAATCGTCTAAACCATTTTCGGCTAAGTGCTCAAGGGTTTTAGCTAGCTTAGGCAGTTTCACTATTTTGCCTTTCTTTAATGCCTTTCCCTTAATTAAAAATTGCGCGAAGTTATCGTCAGAGGCTAAATCGTCAAAGGTTTTATTGCTTGCATCAGTCAGGCTTTGAGTAACTTCAATACCCCATGTAGCTTGGTTGATCGCAGTATCTAAAAGGGTCTTTAAGGGCAGTGGTTGCTGCCATTCTTCACTGATTGACAGCGCTTCTTGCCAGCCGGCAACAGCACCAGCCATGGTTAGCGCGGCTTTAGGCCCTCGACTAGGAATAGCATCTAATCCTTCATACCATGCGGGCGTAGCAGCCTTTGCACTTACTCCGGCAGCATCTATGCCGATGGGGGCTTTTCCAGGTTCACTAATAAGCCAGAAACCATCGCCGCCTAGACCATTCATGTGCGGATATTCAACAGCTATAGACGCAGCTGCAGCAACCATAGCTTCAATGGCGGTGCCGCCTTTTTCTAATATGTCTAATCCCACCTGACTGGCGGCAAAATGAGGGGCGGTAAAGCCAATATTAGGTAATTTGTTCATTATTCATTTCCGTAGGGGTTGTTGTTTACTTGCCTTCGGTGAGCTGCTTTGCTGTTTTTATTAGTGCAAGCTCACTGTTGCGCTTCCCGATCAGCGACATACCACAAGGCGCGTCTTGAACGCTAAACAGTGGCATATGTAACTGGGGAAGGCCAATTAGACCGGCTATGGCGGTCATTGCCAAAAGGGCATTTCTGTCGTTGGCAAGCGTTTCTGCCGAGGCGTCGCAGCGCGGTGCAGGCCCCGGTGTTGTTGGTATTAGAATAGCGTCAACTTGAGCGAATAGGTTATCAACTGCGTCAACCACAACCTGCTGTTGCGCTTTGGCTTTTAAAATATCCTCGTTGCTAATGGTTTTACACCAATCAAAGCGTAATCGAATATCTTCTGCAATGTCTGGAGAGGTTTGTGAAATCCACTCACCGTGCTGTTGCCAAATTTCCGCACCCTGCAACACTCTGAAGGTTGCAGCTGTCTGGAGTTTAGTGGGATCAAGTTCTACAGGAACTAAAGATACTTCCGTCACCAAATTTAATGACTCTAGCCACTTAGCAATTAGTGCACTGTGGGCAACGGATGAATTAAGCGCCTTGATAACACCTATTTTTTTGATGGGGTCGTTATTGTCACCTTGTTTGGTGTTTTCTGTTGCAGCAAAACAGGTAGTTGTCACCTTTTGCATTGTGTTTAAATCACGAGTCATCCAGCCTATCGTATCGAATGAAGGTGCGAGTGGAAC
>Ga0256829_1000907_pt1 | contig 26250 bp, 23 predicted proteins | sample 131447metaG_FD_185979 | JGI IMG/M metagenome (GOLD analysis project Ga0256829, IMG submission 185979) | Hydrothermal vent microbial communities from Lau Basin, Pacific Ocean - 131-447 | ecosystem: Environmental > Aquatic > Marine > Hydrothermal vents | place: Pacific Ocean: Lau Basin | collected... | reverse complement strand
TGGCAAGAAAGTGGATGCTGATGGTAAGATTATTAATCCTGTGAAAGCGATGTGGGAGAAAAATACAGTGTTTGTCACTCCTCCAGGCTGGTGGCATTCGCATCATAATGAATCGGATACCGATGCTTATGTATTTCCTGTACAAGATGCAGGCTTGCATACTTATATGCGAACCTTAGATATTCAGTTTGTGCATTAACATTAAGGAAGTGCTAGTTAAGTTGAAGTTGGGTTGAAATAATGATCAGCAGTGGTTTGGTTTGTATCCATAGCTTGCTGGATACGCACGGTAAATGATTGGGCTGTTTCATCACTGTTGGGGTATAATGCTTCACCAATTACAACAACACCTTTGCTAAAAGGTTTGGGCACATAAAACTTATCCCATGAAGACAAACGCCAATAGTGGTTTGTGGCATAACACACGGGCACTATGGGTAGCCCTGACTTGATAGCAATTTGGGCAACACCATCTTTGACAACCTGCGCAGGGCCTCTTGGTCCATCTGGGGTGATACCCGGTGAATAACCTTGTTTTGCCATGCGGATGACTTTAAGCAAAGCCTTTGCACCACCTGTGCTGGATGAACCACGAGATGCTTCAAGCCCAAATTTGGCAAATACCGCAGCAATGAGCTCTCCATCTCTGTGGTCTGAAATAATTAAAGGCCCTTGCCATTTGCCAAGGAGTAGGGGTGTAAGCAAAAGGCGAGCATGCCATGAACTGATAATGCAGGGTGTGTTTTCAGGGCGAATATCTGAGCCTATATATGTCCAGCGAACAGAGGCACGTAAAAAACGAATAACATATGTGACAGACCAAACAATTAGCTTGTCTTTAAAGCGCATGTTTAGTCGTCGCCAAATTGAAGTTGGTAAAGCTCTGCATAGATACCACCTTGTTCAATCAAGGTGTCATGTGAACCTACTTGCACAACTTCACCTGCATCCAAGACTACAATTTTATCCGCATTACGAATGGTTGATAAGCGATGGGCAATGACCAGCACCGTACGGTCTTGCATCAGCTTATCAATGGCTTGTTGCACCAAACGTTCAGACTCGGTATCCAAGCTACTTGTAGCCTCATCTAACACCAAAATCGGCGCATTTTTAAGCAATGCACGGGCAAGGCTTAAGCGTTGTCTTTGTCCGCCAGAGAGAATGACTCCACGTTCGCCAACCAAGGTATCATAACCATCTTCTAGCTTTTCAATGAATTCATGGGCATTGGCTATTTTGGCAATCGCTATGACTTTTTCACGGTCAATATTTTCATGACCATAAGCAATATTATGCAAAACAGTGTCGTTAAAAAGGACGATTTCTTGGGTGACCAAGGACATTTGCGAGCGTAAGTCGGTTTGTTTAAAATGACGAATATCAACTCCATCAAGGTTGATGCTACCAGAAGTTGGATCCATAAATCGCAGCAACATATTGGCGAGCGTTGTTTTACCTGCACCACTGCGTCCAACAAGTGCAACCACTTCACCCGACTGGATGTTTAAGTTGATGTTTTGCAAGACAGGTTTGGAGGCGCTGGGATAGGTCAAACATACATCTTTAAATGAAATGTTATTTGAAAAAGGTTTAATAGGTTGTGGTGTTTTTGGGTCTTGCACATCAATAGGAGCATCTAAGATTTCAAAAATACGCTCAGCAGCTGATAAACCTTGTTGAACCTCATTGTTTGCTCGGGATAAACGCCGAACTGGATCATAAAGCAATAACAGCGAAACAATAAAAGACATCAAGCCACCTGCGGTAGCTTCACCTTCGGCAACACGAATGCCACCATATAAAAGAATGCCTGCAATACCTAAACCTGCAACAAACTCCATGATTGGGAAGGATAAGGCTTGTACTTTGAGGGCTTTGATTTGGTGGGTCATAAAATCTTTGGTGATGGCTTTGAATCGACCCCGTTCATATTCTTCCATACCAAAGGCTTTGACGACGCGAATGCCACCTACGGTTTCTTCAATCAGACTAGACATTTTCCCCATGGATACTTGACCATCATAACTGGCTTTACGCATTTTTTGTCCAAAATGAACAATAGGGTAAACCATGATAGGAAACACTATGAGTGAAAGTAGTGCCAACAACCAATCCGAGTTGAAAATCACTGCCAGCAAGAAAATTATCGACATAACATCGCGCATGAGTGAAGTCACAGTGGTACTTACAGCACCTTGTAAAAGTGTAATGTCGTATGTGATACGCCCTAGTAACTCACCTGTTTTACGGTGAGTAAAAAAGCTTAATGATTGCCCTGTAAGTTTATTGTAAATCATATTTCGTATATCATAAATGATGCGTTGGCCAATATATCCCATTAATGTGGCTTGACCATAAAATGCAATACCTTTGATAAGGTATAATATAATAATACCTATAGGCATGAGATAAATATATGTCATATTTTTACCTGACAAAACCTCATCAAGCATGGGTTTAAATGCCCACGCTAACGCAGCTGTACAAGCGGCAAGAATAACCATGCAGGTAATGGCAACGATGAGCTTGCCTTTATATGGAACTAAGAATTGTAATAAACGATGATACATAAAGTCCTATGATTGGGGAAGACGAATACGCTGCCCAACTTTTAATGTGGAATGTTTGAACTGGTTTAATTTTTTTAGGCTGCTAACACTAACACCATATTGCTTGGCAATGCTCCATAAGCTTTCGCCTTGGTGTACAGTATGGATATGTGCTGTTGCAGTTTGCGGAGATATGCGACCCATACGGGTGAAAAAGTCTACACTTGCCTTATACATTGCTTTAGCTAATTTTTTTTGGTGTGCGTTAGATTTAAGTAATTTTTCTCGTTTGGGGTTAGAAATATAATCCATCTCTACCAAAATACATGGTATTTCTAATGTGGTTAACACCGCAAAACGTGCATGTTTAGGTTGGCTATATTTGATAGGAAATGTGCCTGTTAATTTTTTAATCATAAGGTTTGCCAGCATTTCAGAGCTATCCAAACCATCACGTTTTGCCATATCACCTAAAATACCGCGTACCAGTGGGTCTGTAACCTCTTGTTCTGGTCTAGCGCCACCAATTTCATCCACTGCATTTTCTTTGGCAGCTAGAGCAGCAGCAACTCTATCAGGCGTTGCGCCACTTTCAGAAAGCGTATAAACACTTGCACCTTTTACACTGCGTGTTTTGATAGCATCAGCATGAATGCTAATCATCATATCTGCATTAATAGCACGAACTTTACGCACACGATTTTTTAAAGAGACATAGTAATCACCACTGCGTATGAGTACCGCTTTCATGCCTGGTCGCGCATTGATAAGACGGGCAAGTTTCTTAGCTACGGCAAGTGTCACCGTCTTTTCTTTGAGTTTATTTTTTCCTGTAGCTCCAGGGTCTTCACCACCATGACCAGCATCTACAGCTATAATAATATCACGGTGTTTACCTTGTTTGACGACATCCTTTGTTTTAATCACCTTCTTTTGTTTGGGGATTAAATCGACAACAAGGCGGTGTGGTTTCTTGGAAGATTTTTTGAGTAGGAATGAGCGTGGTGATACACCTTCTTTGACATCTAAAACGATGCGGGTAACACCATTTTTTTGTTTCCCATGTCGAATCGATAATAAAACAGCGTCAGGTAATGCTAAAGATGTGGATTTTGCCTGCATTTTTGAGTTTGCAATATCGATAACAATACGCTCAGGTTTGTGCAGACGGAAAATTTCATACTTTGTGCTTTTTGATAGGTCAAATACGAGACGCGTATGATCTGGGGCTGTCCACATGCGTATATCGTTGATATTGGTATAAGCCATAGCTGGGGAAGCTGCAAAGAAAATAAGGGCATAGAAAACAAAGGCAAATAAGGAGGCGTTGCTGTGAGAAACACGTTTTTTTACCAAGTTTTTCATGGCTAAGATATGCTCCTATGATGTTAAATTAGCCTAATCATGCATATTATCAGCTAAAACTAAAGAAATTCAGTATGTATGATGTGTTGACTTGCCGCAATTCTGCACTACATTTCGATACATGTCGAATTGTTCAAGTTTGGGTATTGATGCCATGGCGGTGAAGTTTAAAGCATTGTCTACGCCTGTACGTTTAAAAATATTTATGGAACTAACGCAATGCTGTTTACCTGGAGCCAACTGTGATGTGCAGCGTTGTATTGGTGATTTGGCAGGGCTGGTTGATGTTGCACCATCAACACTATCGCATCATATGAAGGCACTCAATGAGGCGGGCTTGGTTGATATGCAACGCGATGGCAAAAGAATTTTTTGTAGGGTAAATGCGGATGTTTTAGCGCAGTTATCTGATTATTTTTATAGATGAGTTTTAATAAATAAAGGGGTGTGTGGATATGAGTGATCATCATGAAATGGATAGTATTCGTCAAAATGTAAGAGAGGAGTATGCGAAAGTAGCAGAAGCGAGCAATGAAGGTAGTTGCTGTGGCGAAGTTGCCAGTTGCTGCGGGGTATCTGATGATGCTGCTATAAACACACTTATTTCTACGCGTTTGGGTTATTCCGAAGGCGATTTGGATGTTGTGCCAGATGGTGCTGATATGGGTTTGGGCTGTGGTAATCCTAGGGCAATTGCTTCGCTTAAAGAAGGTGAGGTTGTGGTAGATTTGGGTAGTGGTGGTGGTTTCGATGCGTTTTTGTCTGCCCGTGAAGTTGGTGTTTCTGGTAAGGTTATTGGTGTGGATATGACACCAACAATGATTTCTAAAGCACGAAAAAATGCACTTAAAGGCAAGTTTTCACAAGTTGAATTTCGTTTGGGTGAAATTGAATATTTACCTATCGCAGATAATACGGCAGATATTATTATCTCGAACTGTGTGATTAATTTATCACCCAATAAACAGCAGGTTTTTCATGATGTGTTCCGTGTGTTAAAGCAGGGTGGTCGTTTGGCAGTGTCTGATGTGGTAGCAACAGCCGAAATGCCTGAAGAAATGAAGAATGATCCTTTATTGCATGCTGGTTGTATGGCAGGTGCCGAACTTATTGATGATATTGAAGCCATGTTAAAAAAAGCTGGCTTTGAAAATATTTGTATTACGCCAAAAGATGAGTCACGTGAGTTTATTAAAGACTGGGCACCAGGACGGGGTGTGGAAGACTATGTGCTTTCAGCTTATATTGAAGCAAACAAACCCAGTGGTACAGACTGTGAAACAGGTGTGTGTGCGACTTGGAATAAATGTGACTAAGTAAACTTGTGTATTGGCTTCATAGTTGCTATAACTATATTATGTTAATTCTTACACGAAAATCAGGTGAAACAATCACCATAGGTGAAAATATTGAAGTCAAAGTCTTATCGATTAAAGGTGGGCAAGTGCGTATTGGCATTGATGCGCCGCAGTCTGTAAGTATTACGCGGGAAGAGGTATTGCTTAAGCGGCAGGAAAATAGCGAAAACAAAGCCTAACTTGTTTTATTGTTAAATACCTTCACCCGCAAAGACTGTATCACTTGCAAATACAGGTGTACTTAAATATTTTTCACCGCCATCAGGGAAGATGCAGACGATAGTTCCAGATTTACCTTGCTCTGCAAGCTGGTGTGCAACTTTCAAACTGGCTGCTAAGGCACAACCACATGATTGACCACATAACATACCTTCTTCACTGGCAAGTCGTTGTGTAAGTTCATAAGCATCTTCAGTCGTGATACCCAGTTTACTGTCATACACAGCTTCATCATAAATACCAGGTACAATACTTGATTCTATGTGTTTCAAACCTTCAATACCATGAAAAGGAGAGTCTGGTTCAGCAGCAATGATTTGAATGGCGCTGTTTTGTTGCTTGAGGTAACGGCCTGTACCAACCAAGGTTCCTGATGTGCCCATAGAGGCTACAAAGTGTGTCACTTCTTGATGCGTATCACGCCAAACTTCAGGGCCAGTGGATTCTTCATGAGCCTTAGGGTTAGCTGGATTATTATATTGGTCTGGTTTGAAATATAGTTCAGGGGATTGTTCGTAAAGTTCTCTCGCCAATAGGATAGCACCATCAGAGCCTTCTAGAGGGTCGGAGAAAACAAGTTCCGCACCAAAAGCCTGACAAATACGTTTGCGCTCATCTGATACATTTGCTGGCATAACAAGCTTAACCTTGTAACCCATTGCAGCACCAATCATGGCAAGTGCAATGCCTGTGTTTCCAGATGTGGAGTCAAAAATAATTTTATCTTTGGTTAATTCCCCAGATGTTATGCCTTCTTTAACCATCCACAAAGCAGGGCGATCTTTCACAGAGCCACCTGGATTATGACGTTCAAGTTTGGCAAGGATATGAATATTATCAGGCAAATGTTTGGTAATATTAGTGATGCGAACCAAAGGTGTATTGCCAATGAGCTCAAGAATAGTGTGTTGATAATGAGGCACGTTTACTCCTTTGGGTAATATATACGTATTTTCAGTGTTTGTTGTTGATGTGCAAGTTTAATTTTATAAATAAGGCATAAATGGTGCCCTCGACAGGAGTCGAACCTGTGGCCTACCGCTTAGGAGGCGGTCGCTCTATCCATCTGAGCTACGAGGGCATTTTTTCTTTAAAGTCCGCCGCTAATTTTCCAGTGACCATCAGTTTTGGTAAAAGTTAGCTGTTCACGTTGTACAATCTTGCGCCAATCACCATCAGCAAAAACCTTTAATATATAAGTTTGTTCACAAATAGCATGATTATCATCAATGATTCGGATTTCTTGGTCTCTAGTGTCCATACGAACCTTTTTGAATCGGGTAAACACTTGTGCCATTTGTGCCACCTTGTGTTGACCTTGATGTTTTAAGTAGCTTGTATCTAAAAGTGATGTGTATTCCTCAATATCTTGTTGGCTTATGCTATGATTTCTAGCTTCGAGTAATGTATGAATACTTTGAGTCTGGTTATCTGTGCATGCTGTAATGATAAAAACGATGGCAATAAAAATGAAACGAAACATCACATTATTGCTTCCGCTTTTTTACGCCATTGGTTTTGTGTAGGTTTGTTTTGCAGTGCACTTAATACTTCTTTAGCATAATCCTTTTGTTTTAATGCGACATATGATGCGACAAGGTAATATAAAGTTTCATCAATTTGGTGGCTATTGGGGTAGGTGTTTTTTAACAGAACAAAGCGGTTGGTTGCGGCAACATAAAGTTTTTTATCAAAGTAAAACTTACCAACAATGAATTCATGCTCAGCCAAGCGGTCTGTAAGCTCTTGAATGTATTGCTGGGCTTGTTTGAAGTTGGGGTTATTAGGAAATTTTTGGTTAAGCGCGACAAAAGTATCTCTGGCTTTATTGGAGAATTGTTGGTCATGGTTGGCGCTTGATGACTCTTGGTAATAACTCATGCCAAGTAAATACTGAACATGAGCAAGTTGTGGATGTGTAGGGTGGGTATCCATAAAGCGTAAAGCCAATGTTTCACTCAGCACATATTGTTCATCCAAATAAGCAGCTTCAAGGCGCAATATCTTAGCTTTTGTTGCATATTCACTGTAGGGATATTTAGCTGCAAATTTTTCAAGGAACTGCACTGCTCTCGCATAATTATTTGAAGAAATTAAGCTTTTTCCTTTGAGGTAGTCATCTTTTGCAGATTTAGAGAGGCTTAAGGGTTCGCTAGCGCAAGCACTAAGTAAAAAGGCTGCAATGATGAAGGTATATTTAAACATGATTATGGCTCTCTTTATGCGGTTGGTTTGGTTTGAATTTTTTCTAAACCTGCCATATAAGGTTGTAATGCAAGGGGAACATTGACACTACCATCAGCTTGCCAATAGTTTTCAAGAATAGCAACCATGGTTCGACCAATAGCTAAACCAGAACCATTAATGGTGGCAACAGGTTGTGGTTTACCACCTTCTTCACGAAAACGAATACCAGCACGACGACCTTGAAATTGAGCAAAAGATGAGCATGATGAAATTTCACGGTAGGTATTTTGGCTTGGTAGCCACACTTCCAAATCAAATGTTTTTTCAGCCGAAAAACCAAGGTCTCCAGCACATAAATTGACCAATCGATAGGGTAGTTCTAGGGCTTCTAAAATAGCAGCAGCATGTGATAATAGTTCATCTAGGGCGGTTAAAGCATGGGAAGGGTGTACGAGTTGTACAAGCTCAACTTTATCAAATTGATGTTGGCGAATAATGCCACGTGTATCGCGCCCTGCAGAGCCTGCTTCACGGCGAAAACATGGGGTGTATGCACAGTGTTTAATAGGTAGTTGTGTCGCTTCAAGAATCATATCTTGATAAAGGTTGGTGACAGGTACTTCTGCTGTTGGGATAAGAAACAAGTCTTCTCCTGCAAGCCTGTAAGCATCGTCTTCAAATTTGGGTAATTGCCCAGTACCCGTCATGGTTTTGCGATTGGCAATGGCAGGAACCCATACTTCTTCATAACCGTGCGTATCGGCATGTTTGTCTAGCATGAATTGAATCAATGCGCGTTCCATACGTGCGCCAGCACCTTTGAGCACGGAAAAGCGACTTCCTGCAAGCTTGGTACCTGCATCAAAATCTATAATGCCCAAGCCTTCCCCAATATCCCAATGCGCAGGCACATTATCAGTTCGAGGTGTTCCCCAGCGACGAATTTCCACATTGTCTGCTTCATCTTGCCCAGTAGGTACACTTTCATGAGGTATATTGGGGATTTCAAGCAAAGCTAAGTTAAAGGCTGCTTCAGCTTCTTTGGCTTGGGTATCCAATAGTTTGGTTTGTTTGCCAACTTCACCCATGCTTTGAAGCTCAGCAGAAGCATCTTCGCCATTCTTCTTTTTTAAGCCAATCAGCTTAGATACTTTATTGCGTTCCGCTTGAAGTCTTTCAGACTCACTTTTTAGTTGGCGTTGCTGCGCATCAAGTGTTAAAGATTTCTTCCAAGTGGAATCTTTAGCTACAACATCTTCACCGCGTTTTTTTAACGCTTCTTCCATAGTTGGCGCATCAGTACGTAGCGCTTTGCGGTCTATCATTCATTGTCACCTGTCTCTGATGTGTTTGTTGTATCGTTTGTGCTGGCTGCATTTTCATCAAAATCATCATCAAAGTCAGATTCGACAATATTTTCATCATCGCTTTCATCTTGTTTTTCAACCACACGCACAGCACCAATGACGCGCTCTTTTTTGGAGCAATCAATCAATGTTACACCTTGCGTATTACGACCAATGACATTGATACCATTCATACGAATACGCACCAAACGACCAGAGTCGGTCATCATCATCACTTGGTCATCATCCAAGACTTGAAGCGCCCCAATCATATCGCCATTGCGACCACCCGTTTTCAGGGTGAATACACCTTGTCCACCACGTTTTTGGGTGTTGTATTCACTCACTGCAGTACGTTTACCATAGCCGTTTTCAGAAATAGCCAAGAATGTTGCTTTTTCAGCTACCACAGACATGGAAATCACACGGTTGCCTTCACTCATACGGATGCCTGTCACACCACGTGTGCTACGGCTAAGTGGACGTACGTCAGTCTCACTAAAACGAATTGCTTTACCATTGCTTGAAGCAAGCATGATGTCTTGTTCACCTGTAGAAATAGCGACAGCCATCAATTCATCATTATCATCCAAACGAATAGCAATAATGCCATTGGAGCGAATATTTTTGTATTCGGTGAGGCTGGTTTTCTTCACCACACCATTTTTGGTTGCCATGATGATGTATTGACCTTCTGCAAATTCGCGCACTGCCAATGTTGCAGAGATTTTTTCACCTTTTTCAACAGGTAAGATGTTGACCAAAGCTTTACCACGCGCAGCACGACCTGCTTGTGGTACTTCATAAACCTTTTTACGGAACACGCGACCTTTGTCTGAGAAGAACAATAAGAAATCATGTGTAGATGCAACCATAAGTTGTTGAACAAAATCTTCTTCTTTGGTGGTCATGGCTGTTTTGCCTTTGCCGCCACGACGTTGCGCTCTATAAAGGGTAGTCGGGTTACGTTTGATGTAACCTTCGTTGGAAATCGTGACCACCATATCTTCTTCGGTAATCAAATCTTCAATGGATAACTCAGCGGTTTCATCAATGATGATAGAGCGACGCGGGTCTGCATATTTGTCGCGGACTTGCTCAAGCTCTTCCACAATAACTTTCATCAACAACTTTTCATCAGCCAAGATTTCTTTAAGGTAAGTAATCAATGCTGCGATTTCATCAAATTCAGCTTTGATTTTATCATATTCCAAGCCAGTAAGACGCTGTAAACGCATGTCCAAAATAGCTTGTGCTTGTTTCTCTGATAAATCAAATTGAGCACACAAATTCTCTTTGGCTTCGGCACCCGTTTTGCTGGCGCGAATAAGTTTAATCACCGCATCAATATTATCGAGTGCAATCAGTAGACCTTCTAAAATATGGATGCGGGCTTCTGCTTTTGCCAAATCAAACAAACAACGACGTGTCACTACTTGGCGGCGATGGTCTAGGAAGTGTAATAACAACTCACGCACACCACAAAGTTTAGGCTGGCCATCAAGCAATGATAGATAGTTGCAGCTAAAGTTGCATTGCATTGGCGTTTGTTTGTATAGGTTGTTCAATATAATTTCAGGGACTTCATTTTTCTTCAAATCAATGACCAAACGCATGCCGTCACGGTCGGATTCATCACGAACTTCTGAAATACCCTCGATTTTTTTATCTCTAGCCAACTCTGCAATATATTTGTGTAATTTTGCTTTGTTAACTTGATAAGGAAGTTCGGCAATGACCAAGGATTCGCGTTTGGTGCGTTTGTTGCGCTCAATGACAACTTTAGCCCGCATAGTGACAGAGCCACGACCTGTGGCAAAGGCATCACGCATACCTTTACGACCATAAATGAAACCAGCCGTTGGAAAATCAGGGCCAGGCATGATTTGCATCAGTTCTTCATCATCAATATCAATGTTTTTGGTTAAAGCGATGATTGCATTGATCGCTTCGCCTAAGTTGTGCGGCGGGATATTGGTTGCCATACCCACAGCAATACCTTGCGAACCATTGACTAAAAGGTTGGGGTACTTTGCAGGTAATACTTTTGGCTCAGATAACGATTCATCGTAGTTAGGACCAAAATCAACGGTGTCTTTATCAAGGTCTGCAAGTAATTCTGCAGACAATTTACTCATGCGCGATTCAGTATAACGCATTGCAGCAGGGGAGTCGCCATCCACAGAACCGAAGTTACCTTGACCATCAACAAGCACATGACGCATGCTCCAAGGTTGTGCCATACGCACCATGGCATCATACACTGCTGTATCTCCATGGGGATGATATTTACCAATCACATCACCTACGATACGCGCCGATTTTTTGTAAGGTTTTTCAAATGTGGACCCCAAGTCTTGCATGGCATATAAAATACGCCTATGAACAGGTTTTAGACCATCTCTAGCATCGGGTAATGCCCTGCCAATAATCACACTCATCGCATAATCGAGATAAGAGCTCTTCATCTCATCTTCGATAAGAACAGGTAAAGCTGGGTTTAGATTACTATCATCCATGTTTAAAACTCCATGATGGTGCTATCATTGATGCTTTTTACTTCGAGCAGAAGCATAAATAGCCGTTGAGCTAATGTCTATTATAGGTTGTGTTTTTGTTTGTAGCCAACTTGTTAACCTATGGCTTGAAGAAGTGTTTCTAATGATTCCATATCTAGCTTAGATTCACTAGGTTTGTCTGACTTGATAATAATACCCTCTTTTTTTAAGGTACTAGCTGCCCGAGAAATGGTTTCTCTGCTGGTTGAAAGCTGGTCAGCAATCATTTGATGGGTGGGTAGCTGAACGGTAACAATACCATTGGTTTCTTCTTTGCCAAAGCGGTCTGCAAAGTCTTTAAGATAATGATAAAGTCGGTGTGGTACATCCAAAGTGCTAATCCGCTCAAGCACTTTGCTAGTACGACGTAAGCGAGATACGGTCTCAGATAATAGTTTTAAGGCAACTTTGGGTTGCTTGAGCAGTAGGCGTTCAAAATCAGCCCGTCGAATTTGTGCTAAACGCGAGTCGCTAAGTGTAACTACAGTGGCAGAGCGCGGTTGTTTATCCAATAAGGACATTTCACCAAAATATGCACCTTCCTCAAGCAGTGATAAAACCACTTCGCGCCCGTCAGGTGCATAGTATGATATTTTAACTGAGCCCGAGATGATAATAAATAAAGAGCAACCATCCTCACCTTCTTGTAAAACAATGGTTTTTTTTGCCACATCGTGGAAGGTGATGAGCTTGTGAATAGCCTCAATCTCATTGTCATTGAGCTCTGAAAACAATGGGATGTTTCGCAATAGATGATTCATATTTTTTACCTGCCCCCTTTTGATACTAATGCACTTTCTAATCAATTGCTCTTGCGGATGCAATAGCAGCCAAGTTTACAATATCATCAACACTAGCACCTGTTTGCAAAACATGAACCTGTTGCGGTAGCCCCATAAGAATGGGGCCAATAGCCGTAGCTCCTGCTAGTTCTTTAAGTAGTTTGTAGGCGATATTTCCTGCTTGCATCGTGGGGAATATCAACACATTTGCTGATTCAGTCAACTTAGAAAAAGGATAGTTGGATAAAATATCACTGTTAACTGCTGTATCCGCTTGCATTTCACCATCAACAATAAGTTTAGGGTGTGTACGGTGCAGGATACGAACTGCATCAGCAACTTTTTGCGATTCAGTATGGGTTGAGCTGCCAAAATTTGAGAACGATAACATGCCAATTTTAGGGTCAATGCCGAGCGACTCTGCTGTTTTTGCAGTGAAAACAGCAACTTCAGCAAGTTGTTCTGCACTCATCTCAACATTAACAGTACAATCGGCAAATAATAGCGCACGTTCTTCTAAGATTAACAAATACATACCATAAACATGATGGTGTTCATTTGTTTTTTCATCATGCCCCAGTACTTTAAGTATGGGGCTAAGTGTTGTTGGGTAGTGCTGTGTGCGACCTGTGAGCATGCCATCAGCAAACCCTTGCCTTACCAATAAAGAACCTAAAGTATTTTTATCATGTTTGAGTGTTTCTACTGCAACATTACGTAATACACCATGGCGTTTACGGTCGAAGTAAAGGGCATCGGCTAGACTATCGAAACGAGAGTTTTCTTCGTTAGGGTCAATGATTTCTACACCTTTTAAGTCTAGACGCATCATTTCAGCTTGGTTTTGGATGCTTTCTGGGCAACCAATCAACATGGGTTTAGCGATATTTTCATCACGCATCACGGTAGCTGCACGAATAATGGTAGGGTCGTCTCCTTCAGGGAAAGCCAAACGTAAAGGTTGGTGTCTAGCTTTATCCATAACCAGACGCATAAAGGTGCGGGATTGATCAATGCGTCCTGCAAGTTCTTGTGCATAATTGTCAAAATCAGTAATAGGCTGACGAGCAACACCTGTTGCGACTGCTGCTTTGGCCACGGCAGTGGGCACAACTTCAATCAAGCGCGGATCAAAGGGTTTGGGTAAGATATACTGTGGCCCAAAACGCAACTCTTTTTCACCATACACTTTAAGCACAGATGCTGGTACTTCTTCGCGAGCTAATTCAGCAAGTGCATGCACTGCTGCAATTTTCATTTCTTCATTAAAAGTGGTGGCACGTACATCCAACGCACCACGGAATAAGAATGGGAAACCAAGTACGTTGTTGACTTGATTGGGGTGGTCAGAGCGACCAGTTGCCATGATTAAATCAGGGCGGGTACTCATAGCAACATCATAATTAATTTCTGGGGTTGGGTTTGCCATGGCAAAAACAATGGGTTTATCTGCCATGCTTTGAAGCATTTCAGGGGTAACCATATTGCCTTGTGAAAGCCCAAGGAAGACATCTGCACCTACGATAATTTCTTCTAGGCTGGTATCTTTATCACCGTTAGCAAAGTGTGCTTTGTGAAAGGGAAGTTCATCGCCACGGTTGTTGTGGATGACACCTTTTCTATCTAAGAAATACATGTTTTTACGTTGTGCGCCAAGTTCTTCAATTAAACGCATACAAGCAAAACCAGCTGCTCCCGCACCGAGGCAAACAATTTTTACATCTTCAATGTTTTTGTTTTGTAAGATGAGCGCGTTAATTAAAGCTGCGGTTGTAATCACAGCTGTACCATGCTGGTCATCATGTAATACAGGGATATTGACGCGTTTTTTGAGTTCTTCTTCGATAATAAAACATTCAGGAGCCTTAATGTCTTCTAAGTTGATGCCACCAAAGGTTGGCTCTAGACGCGCTACGGTTTCAACAAATGCCATAGGGTCGAGTTCGTCAACTTCGATATCAAAGACATCAATATCAGCAAAACGTTTAAATAAAACACCTTTACCTTCCATTACTGGTTTGCTGGCAAGCGCACCAATATTGCCCAGCCCCAATACAGCAGTACCATTACTAATCACACCGACCAAGTTGGCACGAGATGTGTATTCATCAGCTTTATTCGGGTCTTTTTCAATTTCCAAGCAAGGAATGGCCACACCTGGTGAATAGGCAAGTGCTAAATCACGCTGGGTGACACAAGGTTTGCTTGGGCGCACACTTATTTTACCTGGTGTGGGTTGGCTATGGTAGTCCAGTGCATCTTGGTCAAAGGCTGAAAAGGTTTCTTGCTTGGGCATTTGCTGTCTCCTAGATAAAGTACTGGCGAACCCTAGCAATTTAGTGGCTGTGATGACAGTTACAAATTCATTTAGTTTATTTTCATGTAACGCTGTTACGCTATCGGCGCTTTTAGGGAAAGTATGCTTGATTTCTCTTGTAGAACTGATGCGCTATGGAGTGGCTTAGTGAGTGAACATATTCGTGAAATACCATATAATTACACGTCTTATTCAGACCGTGAGATTGTTAAACGCTTCTTAGGCGAAGAGGTATGGGACGACTTAAGTGTGCTCCGTTCTCAGCGTAAAACAGGTCGTTCAGCGCGCCTTTTGTTTGATGTTTTGGGTGATGTATGGGTCATTGAACGCAATATTTTCTTAAAAAATGACTTGCTTAAGCATCCTAAACGCTTAAAGAAATTAAGGTTTCAGCAGCAGAAACGCATTGGTCGCATTAAGGCTAGTGCGCAAGATAATCCAAGAGCGACACGCGTAGCTTGTTCCACAGAGCGTATGCTGGAAGATTTTTATGCATGGTTTGAGAATGAGCCCAAACGCAGGCGTAAAGCCAAACGTGCTTTTGCTAAGTTTACCCATAAGAATAATATTCACTTTGATGCTTTTACTTTAAGTCATCACGCAACCGATGCCACAGACTGGCGTTCACATTTGCCATTTTGTGTATTAACACCAGATACGGCCGAAGAAATACCAGGTTTAATTCGTGCGATTCAACAGCAAGGTTTAGTGGTGATTCCGCGCGGTGGTGGTACAGGTTTATGTGGTGGTTCTGTGCCATTATCCAATGATTCTGTGATGATCAATGTAGAAAAATTTGATAAGATTGGAAAAGTTGAAACCAGAAACATTGGTGATAAAGGTGAAGTTGCCACCATCACGGCGCAAGCGGGTGCGGTAACAGGCAAAGTCATGGATGCATCCAAGCCCCATGTGTTTGCAACAGACCCAACCAGCCTTTGGGCATGTACCATTGGTGGTAACGTTGCTTCCAATGCTGGTGGTAAACATGCAGTGATTTGGGGTACATGTGTTGATAACTTATTAAGCTGGAAAATGGTAACCCCTGATGGACACTGGTTATTGGTGGAACGCATCAACCATAATATGGGTAAACTGCATGATGAAGCTCAAATACACTTTAAAATTACCAAAACCTCTTCGATTGATGGAACAGTCATATCTGAAGAAAACTTAGATTTGCCAGGGCATATTTTCCGTAAAGAAGGTTTAGGTAAAGATGTAACCCGCAAAGCCATGGGTGGTTTACCGGGCGTACAAAAAGAAGGTACAGATGGTTTTATTGTTGAAGCCACCTTTATTTTGCACCGTGCTTATGATGTAACGCGCACAGTATGTTGTGAGTTTTTTGGGCAAAAATTGGATGATGCAACCCAAGCTTTGGTAAATATTAAAAACCATGTGGATGCACAAGAAACTGTATTTCTTGAAGGTTTTGAACATTTTGATGAGAAATATGTTAAAGCCATCAATTATGTGAGTAAATCCACACGCCGTGAACGCCCTAGAGTGGTGTTATTGATAGATGTATCAGGTGATGATGACAAAGCTGTAGCACAAGCTTGTTCTGATATTTGTCGCTTGGCATCTGAAGGTAATGGTGAAGGTTTTGTCGCTATTTCTAAAGAAGATAGAGGGCGTTTCTGGGGCGATAGGGGTCGCATGGCTGCCATTGCCAAACACACACGAGCCTTCAAAATGAATGAAGATGTGGTGATTCCATTGCCACGTTTATCGGAATACAATGATTATGTAGAGTTTCTTAATATTGAAAACTCCATAAGCAATAAGATTGATATTATTGATGCCTTGTCTGAATATTTTGAAACCACAAAAGCTTCTTTGGATTCAGATAATCAGCTCATTCGCCAAGAATTAAACCTTGAAGATGATATGTATTTGGATGAAAAGTTAGATAGTTGTGTAGCGATTATCAAACAAGCACGGCAAAAATGGAGTGATTTAAGTAAGGGTTTAAAAGAACCTGCATCCAACTATACACAATATTTTACGGATATAGACTTATTGGAAGATGATACTGTTTTTGGTGTGATTCAACGTGGTGATTTACGGGTTTCATACCGTGAAGAAGTTGAAAAACCATTGCTTGAGCATTTGCGTGGTAATGAAACCTTAGAAAATAAAATTAAAGCCATTCATCAACAGGTATTATCTGGTCGTGTGGTTGTTGCGACCCATATGCATGCAGGTGATGGTAATGTGCATACCAATATTCCAGTGAACTCCAATGATTATATGATGATGCGTAGAGCGCACCATGTGGTTGAAAAAGTGATGCGAAAAGCTGAAGAACTTGGTGGTGTGATTTCTGGAGAGCACGGCATTGGTATCACTAAGCTTGAGTACTTAAATGATGAAGTATTGTCAGAAACTGCGGCTTATTTGAAGGGGGCAGACCCTGAAGACTTGTTTAACCGAGGAAAATTGCAGCCAGGTTTGGATTTAAGCCTAACTTATACACCAAGTTTCAACCTTTTAGAACATGAATCTGTGATTATGGAAGCGGCTGATTTAACCGAGCTTTCGGAAGAGATTTCGCCATGTTTGCGCTGTGGTAAGTGTAAACCAGTGTGTAACACGCATTTTCCGCGTGCCAATATGTTGTATTCACCGCGCAATAAGATTCAAGCATCGGGTGCAATTATTGAAGCTTTTTTGTATGAGTCACAAACAGGTGCGGGAATTTCTTTTGAGCAGTTTGAAGGTTTACAAGATGTGGCTAGTCATTGCACGATTTGTCATAAATGTGAAGCACCATGCCCTGTGGATATTGATTTTGGTGCAGTCACTGAAAAAATGCGCGCTTTGCTTAAAGACAAAGGACAAGCCCGTTTTAACATTGTTTCTAAACTTTCTTTGATGTTCTTGGTGATTCAAAACCCTGATTTGGTCAAGATTGTACGTGAAGTGGGTATTCGCTGGAGTTATAAAGGGCATCAATGGTTACATAAAGCAGCGAAACTGATGGGTGTGATTAAAGATAAGCCTGCGGCAACGCGTAACTTGGATGGAATTGAGGCACAAATTATTAATTTTGTAGAGCGGCCTTTGCCTACCTTACCACTCAGAACATCACGTCAAATTTTGGGCATTGAATCGCGTGATAAAAATATGATTCCTATTTTGCGTGATGCCAATAAAGCCAATGGTAGGGCTGTGTTTTACTTCCCCGGTTGTGGTTCAGAGCGTTTGTTTTCTCAAGTGGGTATAGCAACCCAAGCAGCACTCTTTGACCTAGGTGTGAATGTTGTGCTTCCACCATCATATTTGTGTTGTGGTTACCCGAGTACGGCAGGTGGTGATCATGAGCAAGGGGATCAGATTACGTATGATAATAGGGTGCTGTTTCACCGCTTAAAAAATGCACTCTCTTACCTTGATTTTGAGGCAGTCGTCATTTCTTGTGGTACATGTTATGACCAATTAACCAAGTATTATTTGGAAGAAATTTTTCCTGATGCGCCATTGATTGATATTCATGAGTATTTAATGACGCAAGGGGTAAGTGTAGATAATGTGCAAGGTGTACAGTATATGTATCATGAACCTTGTCATAATCCACTCAAACGCCATGGCTCTGAAACGGTGATTTCTTCCTTGTTGAATAAACAGTCTGTGGAAAGTGAAGAGTGTTGTGCTGAAGCAGGTACATTGGCTGCGGCATATCCAGCTATTTCAGGGAAGATTCGCGCTCGCAAAGAAGAAAAAATGGCAGAAGCCAGTGAAAAGTTAGCCTTATTGGGTGATGAACAACAAAAAATTCTGACTTCTTGCCCCGCATGTTTGCAAGGTTTATCACGTTTGGAAGAAAGCTCTGGCGTGGATGCGGATTATATCGTGGTAGAACTGATGAAACAGTTGCATGGCGATGATTGGCAGAAAATATTTGTGCAGCGTATTAAAGACGGTGGTATTGAGCGCGTCTTGATGTAGGTATGATGCTTTAAATGTAAAAAAGACGCTCTAGAGCGTCTTTTTTTATGTCTTATCTGTGAGCGTTAAATGATTAACCAAGTGTATGATTAATAGTGCTATTAACTTTTTGTTTTCTTGCGGCGGTTATGAATTGATCTTCAAGGGTTTCTAAAATTTCACAAACATCATCAGAAATAGATTGTAACCGTTTTAAAAGAACTTGTGCTTCTTTGATTTGGTCAGCTTTGGCTTTTTTAGCTTTGCCAAATAGTTTTCCCCATGCTGATACATCGGGTTCGTCAAACAGTAGCTTAAAAATTTGCATATAAGTGCGGTGTAAGCTGTCGTGTGGTTTTTCCATGGATTTGTATGCGGGTAGTTTCCTTAAAGCTTGTCCTGATCCATAATACCATTTACCAAAGACACAGTCAGTAGGCAGCATAGGAATATGCTCTTTGTCGACATTCATTCCTTCGATCATAGCCTCAGCGCGTGCTACCCAAGCTTTATGTGCGGCACGTGCATTTCTAAGCTGTTCAACGGCATCTGATACTTTCATGTTCTTCCCCTCTGTACTACGCAAGCTTGTTTTACACCAAGCAAGAGCGCAAATCTAAAGCTGTTGTCACATAATAAAAGTAAAAAAATCACATGTGTGTAGAAATATGTTTTTTCTTTGCAGGAGTCTTAATGTGTAATCTGGTTTTGTAATAGCCTAAAGAACTGATAACCTTGCCCTTATGAAACAACTTACCTCTGCACATATAGAAATTCTTAAACAGTTAAAACAACGCATCCTTTTGCTTGATGGCGCCATGGGTACCATGATTCAAGCCTATAAACTTGAAGAAGCCGACTATAGAGGTGAACGATTTGCGGATTGGCCATCTGAGCTTAAAGGCAATAACGATTTACTTTCTTTAACCCAACCCCAAATTATTAAAGATATTCATACCGCTTATTTAGAAGCGGGTGCGGATATTTTAGAAACCAACACCTTCAACTCCAACAAACCATCCATGGCTGACTATGGTATGGAAGAATTGGTGTATGAAATGAATGTGGCGGGTGCAAAGCTGGCGCGCGAAGCCTGTGATGCCGCGAGTACACCTGAAAAACCACGCTTTGTGGCGGGCGTGGTTGGCCCCACGTCACGTACGGCTTCGATTTCGCCTGATGTGAATGACCCTGGTTATCGGAATGTAACATTTATGGAATTGGTTGAGACTTATAAAGTTGCCACCAAAGGGCTTGTTGAGGGTGGCTCGGATATTATTCTGATTGAGACTGTGTTTGATGTGCTGAATGCCAAGGCTGCGATTTATGCGGTCAAAGAAGCTTTTGAAGAGCTTGGTATTGAATTGCCGATTATGATTTCAGGCACGATTACAGATGCATCAGGGCGCACGCTTTCTGGGCAAACAGCCACAGCATTTTACAACTCTATGGCTCATGCCGAACCCATCTCGATTGGACTAAACTGTGCGCTTGGTGCAGGCGAATTACGCCAATATATTGAGGAGTTATCCAATACTTCTTCATGTTATATCAATGCACATCCCAATGCAGGTTTACCCAATGCTATGGGCGGATATGATGAAACACCTGAAGAAATGGCTGCTGAAATTGGAGAGTGGGCAAGGTCTGGTTTTTTAAACATTATTGGTGGTTGTTGTGGTACATCGCCAGACCATATCCGCGCTATGGCAAAGGCTGTGGATGGCGTTGCGCCCCGGGTGATTCCTGATGTGCCTGTGCAATGCCGTTTATCAGGTTTAGAGCCGTTACATATTGATGAGAACTCATTGTTTGTGAATGTGGGTGAGCGAGCTAACGTCACGGGCTCTGCTAAATTTAAACGATTGGTCATGGAAGGTGACTACGATACCGCCTTGGATATTTGCCGTGAGCAAGTGGAAAACGGTGCGCAAATTATTGATGTGAATATGGATGAAGCCATGCTTGATGGCAAAGCTGCCATGCGTACTTTCTTAAACCTTATCGCATCCGAGCCTGATATTTCCAAAGTGCCGGTGATGATTGATTCATCGAAATGGGAAATCATCGAAGAAGGTCTGCAATGTGTGCAGGGCAAAGGTGTGGTCAATTCGATTTCTCTCAAAGAAGGCGAGGAAAACTTTATCCGCCAAGCCAAGTTGATTCGTAAATATGGTGCAGCCGCCATCATTATGGCGTTTGATGAAGATGGGCAAGCCGATACTTATGCGCGTAAAACAGAGATTTGCGAACGCTCATACAAAGTGCTTACTGAAAAGTGCGATTTCCCACCTGAAGATATTATTTTTGACCCCAATATCTTTGCTATCGCCACAGGCATTGAGGAACATAATAACTATGCCGTGGACTTCATTGAAGCTACGGGCTGGATTAAAAAGAACCTACCGCATGCCATGATTTCAGGCGGCGTGTCTAATGTATCTTTCTCATTTAGGGGTAATAACCCTGTACGTGAAGCGATTCATTCGGTCTTCTTATACTATGCCATTAAACAAGGTATGGATATGGGCATTGTTAATGCGGGTATGTTGGAAGTGTATGAAGATATTCCAACAGAATTGCGTGATGCCGTGGAAGATGTGGTGTTAAACAAACATCCCGATGCCACAGATAAACTCTTGGATATTGCTGAGAAATACCGTGGTGATGGTGTTGTTGCCAAAAAAGCCGATGATGAATGGCGCAAACTTCCTGTGGCCAAGCGCTTGGAACATGCGCTAGTCAAAGGCATTGATGCTTTTGTTACCGAAGACACCGAAGAAGCAAGGCAAGCCTTTGATGCCCCCATTGAAGTGATTGAAGGCCCGCTTATGGATGGTATGAATGTGGTGGGAGACTTGTTTGGTGAGGGAAAAATGTTTTTGCCGCAAGTGGTGAAATCCGCACGTGTAATGAAGAAGGCCGTGGCATATTTGATGCCATATATTGAGGCTGGCAAGGCTGAAGGTGTAAACTCATCCAATGGTAAAGTGTTGATGGCGACTGTAAAAGGCGATGTGCATGATATTGGTAAAAATATCGTGGGCGTGGTGCTTCAGTGCAACAACTTTGAAGTGATTGATTTGGGCGTAATGGTGCCAACGGCGACGATTTTGGAAGAAGCCAAAAAGCATGATGTGGATATTATCGGTTTATCAGGCTTGATTACCCCATCTTTGGATGAAATGGTGCATATCGCCAAAGAAATGAAGCGTTTGGACTTTTCGTTGCCGATTATGTTGGGTGGTGCGACCACATCCAAGGCGCATACTGCTGTGAAAATATTCCCAGAATATGATGAGCCTGTGGTTTGGGTGAAAGATGCTTCTAGGGCTGTGGGTGTGGCTCAGAATTTGATTTCAGAACTCAATCGTGCGGATTTTGTCAAAGATATACGTGAAGAATACATTGGTGTGCGTGAGCGTTATTTGGGCAGGCAAAAGCAAACTGATTGGCTCTCTTTAGCCGATGCCAGAGCCAATCCGACAGCATTGAATGATAATACGATTGCATCTGCGCCCAACAAACTTGGTGTCACCGTGTTGGATGATTTATCCATTGCCGATATTCGGGAATACATTGATTGGTCGCCATTCTTTGGCGCTTGGGAGCTTAATGGCGCATATCCGCGCATTTTGAATGACCCACACAAGGGCAAAGAAGCGCAGAAGTTGTTTGATGAAGCCAACCAATGGTTGGATAAAATCATTGATGAAGATTGGTTTACAGCCAAAGCGATATTTGGCTTGTTCCCAGCGCAAGCCACCGATGATGATAGCGTGATTGTGTATGAAGATGAGAATAAAACCCAAGAAAAAACACGTTTCCACTTTCTTAGACAACAAACAGACAAAAAAGATAAACGTGCCAACCTTTGTTTGAGTGATTTCATTTCAAAATCAGAGCAAGCCCATGACCATATCGGTGCATTTGCAGTATCTATCTTTGGTGCACAAGAAAAAGCTTCTGCCTATGAATCTGAGCATGATGATTATGCAGCGATTATGATTAAAGTATTAGCAGACCGTTTGGCAGAAGCATTAGCTGAAATGCTACACAAACAAGTGCGTACTAAGCATTGGGGCTATGCTACCGATGAAACTTTGAGCAATGAAGAAATCATCAGAGAAAAATACCAAGGCATTCGCCCTGCGGCAGGTTATCCAGCATGCCCAGACCACACCGAAAAAGGCACACTTTGGCAGCTTTTGGATGTGGAGAAAAACATTGGTATGCAAATCACGGAATCCTTTGCCATGCTGCCCACAGCCGCCGTTTCAGGGCTATATTTCGCCAACCCTGAATCGCATTATTTCATGGTGGGTAAAATCAATAAAGACCAAGTCAAAGATTATGCCAAGCGTAAAGGCATGAGTCTTGATGAAGCCGAGCGTTGGTTGGCTCCAAACTTAGGTTATTGAATCTTTGGGTATGTTAAATAAATGCCAATAATGAGGGTAAAAAGGACTATCCCATAGAACCAATACCTTCCATCAATACAAGATGAGCTAACCTCATTAGCAATTTTGGTACTCATATCTAAGTTGCTGCTGCTTGCTTTCTCAACTTCTAAAACAGCATTTACTGATCCAGATAGCAAACGGTTATAGTAAAATAGGTCAAGAACCAAAATTGCGAACCATGCAATAGTCAGGGCAACTAGTGCAACAAACAAAAGTCCCCAGTTGTATTCACCAGTTGGGCTTACTTTAGACATGAAACCTACTAGTACAGAAACTGCACCTACACCAGCTAATGCACGGACACGAAGTTGTATAATTAATTCATTAAAGTGCATTGCTATTTTTTCATACTCAACCCATTTTTTAAACTCTTCGGAATCTGTTGAATTAGACACTTTGAACCTCTCCTCATGATTTTTATCTAGTTGAAAAGCTTACTGTGGGGAACCTTGCTAAAAAAGCAATGGTTATTTAAGGGGGAATAATGAATAAGAGAACACTACTTTTTTAATCTAAGTGCTGGTGATTATAAAGTCTAAAGCCGTAATAATACCTTGGCGTTGATTTGTGGAATAAGAGGATGCACCTTTTTAGTTAAGCCCCTAATTATTATGTGACTGGTTTAACCAGTATTTCAATATAAATGAATAAGGGGATGCTACCCTTTTTGTTAAAGCCCCTAATTATTCAGTGACGGGTTTAACCAATATTTCAATATAAAAGGATTCTAACTTCTGCTCTTCAATGGCATTGATGCATTTCGTAATATCACTGGCTTGAATTGTTTTCGAAAATCGGGGACAGTATACTCTTTTTGTCTTTTTCTTGCTTGATGGCATTAAAAAGTGCTAGAAATTGAGTATGATAGTTTTAAATAAGTACTGTCCCCGATTTTCGATTTTCACAGATAAATCAAATGCTGCATGAACCATATCAATCTAATGGCTATGCTTCTGGAGGACAGGTTATTGGTAATTTAGTAGGGCAGGGGTAAGCAATGCAAATCAGTAAGGCTCTCAGAATATATTTTATCAAAGTTGTTATGCCAGGATTTGCCATAGCGATTACTGTCGGCTTTATATTTGGATGGATTGCGCACTTTATATTAAAGTATTTGGGAACGCTAAAAACTGAATACCAATATGAATTAATACTACCCTCCTTTGTCGTAATTGGCATTGCTATTTGGGCTATAATTATTACAAAAGATTTATGTTTCATAATTAAAAACAAGGAACATGTAGAGAAAAATTCAGATGAATCACGGTGACAGATTACTGTAATTCAGGGGACACAATACAGGAATAAGGGGACGCTACCCTTTTTGTTAAAATCTCTAATTATTCAGTGACGGGTTTAACCAGTATTTCAATATAAAAGGATTCTAACTTCTGCTCTTCAATGGTATTGATGCATTTAGTAATATCACTGGCTTGAATCGTTTCCGCATCTTCAACTGTTGCACCAAATTTACAGTCAAAGTCCCAAGATAATGCGCCTTCAGGCAATTCTTTTCTTAGCTCTCGCTTTATATACTTCTTAATATCGCGGCGTGCGCCATCGACAAGCCTAGCGTATTTGGTTTTGGGGTGAGTGAGCTTAAATGTTTTTTTCATGGGTTATCGGTTTGTCCTAGGTTTATTCTAAAGGGGTATTGTGAAGCAGGTATATATTTTCTGAATGGTATCATAAATGAATCATTGTTTCAGTGCTTTGATGATAAGTTCGGGTTACGAGAACAAGAGGACGTTATCCTTTTAATCTAAATACCAGTAAATACAAAATCTAAGGCCGTAATCATATCTTCTCGATAAGCTTTTAAGCTATCTATGGGTTTACCAAGTATAGATGTAGGAATACCCGCAAGTTCGGAGGTAGAAAGCACAAGCTTTTCACCGCTGATTTCAAGAATAGGGTTTAGGTGCCTTGCTGGCTTGGGCATGGATGTCATGGTGTGTAAGGGAATAACGATCCTTGTTGCCAACACATCCAATAAATCAGCCTGTACATCCACAAGATAGGGAATATTGTGGTTGGTTTCAGCGTTGGGATTAAGATAAACGTCGAACTGTGCCATCAGAACTGACGCAACCCATCGCTAAACACACCTTTGTTTTCAATACGCTGGTTATAAGAAGCCACGGCATCTTGATTATCTTTTAGCCATGCCTCTTGCTGTTTTTGACGCAACAATTTGATTAAAGATGCTTCAAGGGTCTGTGAAAGGTTGATGTTCAAGGCTTTGGCTTCATCAATCAGATGTTGATTAATACGAAGGTTGACAGCTTTTTTTAATGGTTTGCTCATATTACGCCTCAATAGAAGTTACAGTATATGCGCATAGTATATGCGTATGATTTATAAAGTAAAATCGAGAGGGTTTAAAAATGAGCCTCAATATCCATGCTTTGATGTAAAATACGGATGATATTTACAGTATTGCCATGGATACGATAAAAAATGATGTGCTTTTGGCAGAGGTAACTTTGTAAAGTTTGGTCAACCTCAGGGTATGGCTTTCCTAGGTTGGATTCGATACACAGCTTATCAAAGCTTTGTCGGAGTTGCTTTAGGTAATGTTGCGCCTGCTTATTACCCCATGTTGCTTTGGTGTATGTGGTAATGTCTTTTAAGTTTTGTTGAGCGGGTGCAGATATGCGAAGCTTTTTAGAGCTTGGCAAAGAAGTCGTCCATCTCTTGCTTTGAGTTGATTTCGATATAATCACCGTTGGCTAGAGCATCATCACCTTCTTTAATTAAAGTGCGTAACCTCTCTAATTTAAGCTGCCGCTCATCTTCTCGTTGTTTATGCAGTCGAATGGCTTCACGCACGACTTCGCTAGCATTGTTGTAATCCTTGGTAGATGCACAATCACGCACATACTGTTCCAAACTGGGGGTTAAGTTCACATTCATACATGCCTCCTATACTGATAATATATGGGTCGGTTACTTGTATGTCAAAGATTGTTATCAATGATTGATATACTAGTTACTGGAATAAAACTGTATCATTTGATTACTTCTTAACTGAAAGAAGTAAAAAAATAGCCCTCGAGTGGAGGGCTTATGTTTTAGTTGTGTACTTTTAAATTGTAGTCGGAGCTAGGCTGAGACTGTTTCCTGTTTAAGGGCTTGTCTCATGCGTTTGTTCATGGCCCTTTTGAGTC
>Ga0256829_1000906_pt1 | contig 26255 bp, 17 predicted proteins | sample 131447metaG_FD_185979 | JGI IMG/M metagenome (GOLD analysis project Ga0256829, IMG submission 185979) | Hydrothermal vent microbial communities from Lau Basin, Pacific Ocean - 131-447 | ecosystem: Environmental > Aquatic > Marine > Hydrothermal vents | place: Pacific Ocean: Lau Basin | collected... | reverse complement strand
AAATGGAGACTGACTTTGCTCAACAAGGAGATGTTACTGACCGCATGCTTGCTTGTTTCCCTAGTATCATTTGTTACTGGTATCGTTACAGCCACGACGGTATTCGTGTGAACGTAGAAACAGATGACGACTCTATCGGCGCGCACTTCTTACACATGCTTCACGGTGAAAAGCCTAACGAACTTCACGAGCAAGTGATGCACGTGTCGCTAATTCTGTATGCTGAGCACGAATTCAATGCCTCGACCTTTACCGCACGTGTTTGTGCCTCAACTCTATCAGATATGCACTCTTGCGTAACTGGTGCTATTGGTTCATTGCGCGGCCCACTACACGGTGGTGCTAACGAGGCAGCCATGGAAATGATCCAAGGCTTCACTTCTGCAGATGACGCCGAAGAAAAAATGATGGGTATGCTGGAGCGCAAAGAAAAAATCATGGGCTTTGGTCACGCTATATATTCTGAGTCAGATCCGCGTAATGAAATCATTAAAGGCTGGTCAGAAAAACTGGCAGCAGATGTGGGCGATGAAGTGCTTTATCCGGTATCGGTTCGTTGTGAAGAAGTCATGTGGCGCGAGAAAAAACTCTTCTGTAATGCCGACTTTTTCCATGCATCTGCCTACAACTTCATGGGCATTCCCACTAAGTTGTTTACCCCGATTTTCGTTATGTCTCGCCTAACAGGTTGGGCAGCTCACGTTATGGAGCAGCGTGCTGATAACCGTATTATTCGTCCATCAGCAGAATACACAGGTGAAGATTTACGTACAGTTACCCCAATCGCTGAGCGTGGTTAGTGAGCATTATCAATGAATAACGATTTTAGAAAACCACTACCCGGTGCGGGGATCGACTTTTTCGACACCCGTGAAGCCGTAGATGCTATTGAGGCTGACGCTTACGCCAAATTGCCTTATACATCACGTGTATTAGCGGAAAACCTTGTACGCCGCTGCAATCCAGACACATTGAACGATTCGCTCAAACAACTGATTTACCGTAAACGGGAACTGGACTTTCCATGGTTCCCTGCTCGAGTGGTGTGTCACGACATTTTAGGGCAAACCGCTTTGGTTGATTTGGCAGGTCTTCGAGATGCTATCGCCGCTAAAGGTGGTGATCCAGCGAAAGTAAACCCTGTGGTTCCCACCCAATTGATTGTTGACCATTCACTCGCCGTTGAACACGCAGGCTTTGAAAAAGATGCCTTCGAGAAAAACCGTGCGATTGAAGATCGCAGAAATGACGACAGATTCCACTTTATCAACTGGACAAAAACAGCCTTTAAAAATGTGGATGTAATACCGCCTGGCAATGGCATCATGCACCAAATCAACCTTGAGCGTATGTCTCCAGTCATTCAAGCCAGAGATGGAGTTGCGTTTCCCGATACGCTTGTTGGCACCGACAGTCATACACCACATGTTGATGCTTTAGGTGTTATCGCCATTGGTGTCGGAGGCCTAGAAGCAGAAAGTGTTATGCTTGGGCGTGCCTCTTATATGCGCCTGCCTGATATTATTGGTGTTGAGTTAACCGGCAAACCCCAGCCGGGAATTACTGCCACTGATATCGTACTCGCACTTACTGAGTTTTTACGTAAAGAAAGAGTTGTCTCGTCCTATCTGGAATTTTATGGCGAAGGTGCATCGCATCTTACATTGGGCGACCGTGCAACCATATCCAACATGACTCCAGAATACGGTGCTACTGCCGCCATGTTCTACATCGACCAGCAAACCATAGATTATTTGCGTTTAACGGGTCGAGAAGAAAAGCAAATTTCATTGGTTGAGCAATACGCCAAGCACACGGGTTTGTGGGCAGATGACTTACGTACCGCTGAATACGAAAGAGTACTCACTTTTGATTTATCTTCCGTAGGAAGAAATATGGCGGGGCCATCGAACCCTCACGCGAGATTAGCTACGAGCGATTTAGCCGCCAAAGGCATCGCTGGTGAATGGCAAGAAGAAACGGGCAAAATGCCAGACGGCGCTGTCATAATCGCGGCCATAACCAGCTGTACCAATACCTCTAACCCACGAAATGTTATCGCTGCTGGGTTACTAGCACGCAATGCCAACAAGCTCGGATTAACCCGTAAACCTTGGGTAAAATCATCATTAGCCCCCGGCTCGAAAGCGGTTAAGTTGTATCTTGAAGATGCCAACCTAATGAGTGAGTTAGAACAACTTGGTTTTGGCGTAGTGGCTTTTGCCTGTACCACGTGCAATGGTATGAGTGGTGCTTTAGATCCTGTGATTCAGCAGGAAATCATCGACCGAGACCTATATGCTACCGCAGTACTTTCGGGCAACCGTAACTTCGACGGGCGTATTCACCCATATGCAAAACAAGCATTTCTTGCATCACCAGCATTAGTAGTAGCCTACGCTATTGCAGGTACAGTCCGTTTTGACATTGAGAAAGACGTGCTAGGCACCGATGAGAACGGTAATCCAGTAACCTTAAAAGATATCTGGCCTAGCGACGAAGAAATCGACGCTATTGTTGCGCAAAGTGTTAAGCCAGAGCACTTTAGAAAAGTGTACGAGCCAATGTTCGATATTCGTGTTGACGAAGGAACATCGCTCAACCCTTTGTACGACTGGCGCGAAATGAGTACCTATATTCGTCGCCCTCCGTATTGGGAAGGTGCAATGGACAAACCCCGTACAATGCACGGCATGCGACCACTGGCTATTTTGGGTGACAATATCACTACGGATCACCTTTCGCCATCCAACGCCATTTTAGCCTCCAGTGCTGCCGGTGAATACCTCGCAAAAATGGGTTTACCTGAAGAAGACTTCAACTCATACGCCACCCACCGAGGTGACCATTTAACTGCCCAGCGCGCTACCCTCGCCAACCCTAAACTGTTCAACGAGATGGTTGTGGAAAATGGCGAAGTGAAACAAGGCTCACTTGCTCGCGTAGAGCCAGAAGGCAACGTCGTTAGAATGTGGGAAGCCATTGAAACCTACATGAACCGTGCGCAACCACTGATTGTTGTTGCGGGTGCAGACTATGGTCAGGGCTCGTCGCGGGACTGGGCAGCTAAAGGCGTCCGTTTGGCAGGTGTAGAGGTGATTGTTGCTGAGGGCTTTGAGCGAATTCACCGTACCAACTTGATAGGTATGGGCGTTTTACCATTAGAATTTATTAATGGTGTGACTCGTATCACATTAGGTCTAGATGGCACAGAAACTTACGATGTAAAAGGCGAACCATCACCGAGCGCTGAACTGACACTTGTGGTCAATCGCAAAAATGGTACTACAGAAGAAGTGCTCGTTAAGTGTCGACTAGATACCGCAGAAGAAGTGTCTATCTATAGTGCTGGTGGTGTTCTTCAACGTTTTGCTAAAGACTTTTTGGAAGCTAAAGCCTAATGAGTAAACACAAACCTCAACTTCGAATTCCCGCCACCTACATGCGTGGCGGCACGAGCAAAGGTGTTTTTTTTAATCTTGACGATTTGCCAGAGGCTGCCCAGCAACCTGGTGAATACAGAGATGCCCTACTCCTTCGTGTTATTGGGAGCCCAGATCCATACGGTAAACAAACCGATGGCATGGGCGGTGCTACTTCGAGTACCAGCAAAACAGTGATTATTAGTAAAAGTGAACGGGTAGGTTTTGACGTAGATTACCTGTTCGGTCAAGTTGCTATTGATAAGCCTTTTGTGGATTGGAGTGGTAACTGCGGTAATCTCACGGCTGCCGTCGGCGCCTTTGCCATCAATAATGGATTAGTCAACAGTGAAAAGCTTCCCGAAAACGGCATTGCCGAGGTAACTATTTGGCAAGCCAATATCGGTAAGACCATTATTGCTAAAGTGCCAATGACCGATGGTGAAGTACAAGAGACCGGCGACTTTGAGCTCGACGGCGTTACTTTTCCTGCGGCAGAAGTAGAAGTTGCGTTTGTAGACCCTGCTGACGGCGAAGGCGATATTTTCCCTACCGGTAATAAAGTAGATGCAATAGAAGTCCCCGGTGTAGGCACGCTGAATGTGACCATGATAAACGCAGGTATTCCCACCATATTCGTCAACGCTGACGATATAGGTTTTAGTGGAACTGAACTGCAAGACGATATCAATGGTAACCCTGACACCTTGGCTATGTTTGAAACCATCCGTGCCCACGGCGCCGTGGCAATGGGGTTGATAAATCATACAGACGAAGCAGCCAATCGCCAGCACACACCTAAAGTTGCCATGGTAGCTGCACCGCAAAATTACACATCTTCAAGTGGCAAGATAATTAGTACACAAGATACGGACGTGCTGGTTCGCGCTATGTCTATGGGTAAGCTACATCATGCCATGATGGGTACCGCAGCTGTAGCCATTGCAGCGGCATCTGCCATTCCTGGCACATTGGTGAATCTTGCCGCTGGGGGGGAAGAGCGCGATGCTGTGACCTTTGGACACCCTTCAGGCACATTGCGTGTTGGAGCTAAAGCGAATCAAGCTGGCGGCGCGTGGAAAATCGAACAAGCTGTTATGAGCCGAAGTGCTCGCATTTTAATGGAAGGCTGGGTTCGAATTCCAACGCTATGATTTAAGAGGGGTTATTCCCCCTCTTACCTAACTTCAAGCTTATAGCATTCTGATTTTATTGGGAAAGCGCTTCCTTCACGTTTAGACCCTTCAACACCTTAGACATAGGTTTAAATTTGCCTTTTTGCTACAGCATTTTAGGGTATTTTTTTGTATTCTTTAGTGAAATGCAGCAGTTGAAATCTAAAAATGCAAAAAGTCTTGGTCATTGAAGACAGTTCTACTGTCCGCAAAGTACTCACTAAGTTGATCGGGGATAACCCTAAGCTGCACTGTGTTGCTTGTGCGAATTTAGCCGAAGCAAAAGAACAGATCGACAAAGATAAAGACTTTTTAGTAGCCATTGCGGATCTGAATCTACCGGACGCGCCAAACGGCGAGAGCGTAGAGTTAATGTTGAGCCATGACATACCTACCATTGTACTTACGGGTAACTTTGACGAAAACCTTCGTACATCATTACTCAACAAAGGTGTGCTAGATTACATTACCAAAGAATCTCGCTATTCATATACTCAAGTGGTGAAGCTAGCCGATCGACTGCGTAAAAATCTGACCACAAAAGTATTGGTGGTTGAAGATTCAAAAACTACCAGTGCATATATCTGTAATTTGCTTAAAAAGTTTCATTTCCAGGTCATCTCAACCACAGATGGTCTAGAGGCGCTCGACCAGTTAAAGCAGCATCCTGACATCAAACTAGTCATATCCGATTATCTCATGCCTAACATGGATGGCTGTGAGTTAATTAAAGCCATTAGACAAAACCGCAACCTGCAAGACCTCATCTTTATAGGTATATCTGCTGCCGGTGACAGCGTTCTGTCTGCCAAATTTATAAAAAGTGGCGCGAACGATTTTCTTACTAAGCCTTTCTATCACGAGGAGTTTTTCTGCCGAGTACTAAAAAACCTCGAATCTCAAGAAATGATAGAAACCATTAGAGAGTCGGCGTACATCGACTCTCTCACAAACTTACACAACCGGCGCTTTCTTTTTGAGGAAGGCGAGCGTATTCAAAGCATTCAAGAGAGCGACGATAACTTGTTAGTCGCCATGGTCGATGTGGATGACTTTAAGCCCATTAACGATACCTATGGCCACAAAATTGGCGACCACGTTCTGCGAGAAATTGCAGCGCTTATGCAAGGACACTTCACTAATGACATTGTAGCGCGTTACGGCGGTGAGGAGTTCACCATACTGTCTACGCGAGATGAGTCAGCGTTTGTAGACGATCTAACGCTATTTATGGATAAAGTTCGCGCCAATACATTCACTCAAAAGCAACTTAAGCTCACATGCAGTATCGGCGGTTCTGGCAAAGCAGCCGACCAATTAGAGCATATTTTAGATACAGCCGACGCACACCTATATACGGCTAAAAATTCAGGCAAAGATAAAATGGTGTACGACGGTCAAAAGTTAGATTAGTTTAGGCTACATTTACATCCATGAACGGCGTGTAGATTCTACGCTATACGCCGTAGAATTAATTAGCGTCCACACATAGTCTTCGGGCAAAAAGGGGACAGTAATCGCCCCAGAAGCCATGACAAACTTCACGCTTGCCAGTCCTCTTCGTTTCATAAACCAACTTTGTTTAATCACCACTTGTTGCACTTTAAAGCGCTGGAAGCACTTGTAATCTAATCCCACTCTTCCGCTTCGAACATAAATATAATCTTCGTCCTCGGCAATACCCCAGCGCCACCATCGCAATACTATGATACCGGCGATTGCACCAGATATCGCCACGGCACCCACAATCACATCCCAATGTTGTCCAACAATGCCAATAGTCATAGCGATTGCAAACGGAGCGAGTAACCCAACAAGGAAGCAATGCCAAATATACCTTCGGTTAATGCTTTTGTAGTCATCTCTGTAAAGGTTACAGTTTGGCAGTACATCTTGGGCCAATACGGCAGTTTCTTCCACCGTTACCGACGGCACAATGAGCCTATTCGACGACATCAACTCTGGCGCACCATGATCTAAACTCGCATTTTGCTCGAAATACAAATTCACTCGTTTGAGGATTTTATCTAACCAATCTTGTTTAGCTGACACCACTTGTATGCGAGTTGCACGCATACTAACTTCTTGTTTGTTCAACAAGCCACTTCGCCGAATATAGCGGTCGGCAGTTTTCGACAAGGTATAACCGTAAAAAGTAAACAGTGCACCGCCAACACTAAGTAATGCAAGTACTGCCATCAGCATCATCACTATGGCAAACGCGTAAAGACCAAACTGCCACCACGCAATGGTTTGCTCACCAACAAGCTGGTCGAGTTGCAACCCTTTGGAAGTGAGCCAACCTCCAACTTGCTCCACAAGCGTGTCGTAAAAAGGGGCTGCTGCACCAAGTAAAATCCACACGCGGTTATTGGTAAAACCATGTATAACAATATCGCCAATACTTCGGTGATTGATGACGGTTTCGTCCAAGGTATTCACGTGAGTGGTGTCGGTTTTCTCTAGGTCTACTGGTTCACTATTCGCGTTGTGGCTCGTTTCAGATTTTTGATGACTCAATATCTGGCTTTTGAGTGCTTCTGCATACTCGGTGGTAACCGCAACAATATTAGCTTCCTCTTTTGCACTTCCGGCGGTATCAAGCACCACCACTGAGTAGCCAAAAGGTCGATAATAAAAAGGGTGTTCTATCTTAACGTTTTGAATGCGCCAAAAAGGCAGGTTGATATGTGCACGCTGAAAAACACCACTTCGCACTTCTACATGTTCGTTGTGTATGCGAAAGCGATACATCAAAAAACTCGCCAAACCACTCACACTCAGAAAAGTAATAGCGCCAAAGAACACTAAATAAGCTAATGGAGACTCGAGCATGTCGGTCACATTAGCGGTAATGGCTAACGCAGGTACGGCATAGATTAATGTTTGCGCTGTTTTAAAAATATTCTTAATGGAAAAGTAAACGATAGCGATGTAAGACAGCATCCGCCATTCACTGCCCGTTTCAACCGCTACAGTTTGCTCTTGCGCAGACTTAGGCTCAGAGCATTGAGAAGACATTAGAACTGCCCTTCGCTGAGTGCTTTGTGGTCAAGAATAAACTGACGCAACTGCTGCGCAGTATCATCTTCAAGCCCTGGAATTTGAAAGGTGTGTAATGCGCCACCGGCGGAAAAAACATGCAGAGCGCTCAACCCTGCTAGACGCATCAACGGGCCTCGCTTAACCTCAACATGCTGAATGCGCAGAATTGGCTGACAAGAAAGGCTTCTGAATATAAGCCCTTTTTGTAAGCTGATGTCTTGTTCTCGTAAACAGTAGCCAATCAGTGGATCGGCAAAGAAATGATAAACAAAAGACCATAGCCCCAATGCGAATACAATAGAAACGCTAAATGGATAGGCGATTTTTAGGCCATGATTAAGTTCAATGAATGGTTGAAAGCGAACTGCACTCAATACCCCAACAACTAACACTACCGCGACAACAGTTACCAAAAGATTCAATCGTCGATATTTGGGAGATATATCCACCAAAGGCTGGGATTCTAACTTGGGTAAATCAGCAATACTCTCATTGCTAAAATTGTCATTCAATTCCACAAATAAACTCCTTTTTGAAATTGTTGTTCCCAGCCTTTAACAGGCTATAGCCTATTTTAGTCGTCAACCCGTTGCTGATTGAGCCATTGATGAAGAGACTTCATGTCCGTCTCTACCGCCATTTGTAATTCTTCAACCCAATCGTGAACATTTTGCCACCACGCAGGATGATCGCCTTGTTGAATCTGATTAGCAATGCGTTGCACCCTAGCCAAACCAACAGAACTTGCTGCACCTTTAATTTTATGTGCTTGTGAGCAAACTTCTGATTTTTCATCAGCACTCAAGCTCAGTTGAAGAATTTCCATATACTCAGGCATTTTTTCTTGGAACACCTTCACGCTGGCGCGCACCATTTCATCCCCTATGGTATCTATCAACATCTGCAACAAGTCCATATCTAAAATGTTACTTAATGTTTTACTAGGCTCTGAACGTTGCACTTCACCGTCTATTTCAAGCGGTGCAGGAGGCGCGTGGAAGAGCTCATTGAACACTTCAATAACACGTGACTTCTTCACTGGCTTGGCAATAACGTCATCCATACCATTTTCTAAATATTCTTCCCGCTTCTTAATAACATTCGCTGTAAGTGCCACGATAGGCGTTTGCATGACAAGGTCTTCTTCATGTAGCGTACTCGCGACGTCAAAGCCGGTCATATCAGGTAGTTGAATATCCAGTAATATCAGGTCGTATTGTGTCTCTCTTGCTTTGTCTATGGCTTCTTGACCTGTCATGGCAACATCGACTTTTTGACCGAGTTTTTCCAATAAGGCTTTTGCCACCATGACGTTGAGTTCAATGTCTTCAACAAGCAAGATGTTCAGCCCAGTGACTTGGAGCTGGGCTACTTGCATAGGTTGCTTTGAAATTTGCAACGGCAGATCGATTTCAAATCGGGTTCCCTTGCCTACCTGACTTGCCACTTTAATTTCACCATCCATGAGATCCACCATCTGCTTACAGATAGCAAGTCCGATACCGGTTCCGGTTGCCGACTGATGATCAGGGTGGTCAACTTGGTAATACATGGCAAAGATTTTGTCGATATCATCTTGTGGGATCCCCACTCCTGTATCTTCAATCACGAAACGCACCATACATAAGTCGTTGTCAGTTTGTTTTGAAGACACAGTTAAGCGCACGTACCCTTTTTGCGTAAACTTCACCGCATTAAACAAGATATTCCAAAGAATTTGTCGTAAACGTGTTCCATCTACTTCCACCAAACGAGGTAAAGGTTCTTCAATGGTTGTTTTCAATTCTAGTTGTTTATCTACCGCCAATAACCTTATGATGCTACTGAGCTCTTCTGTGAAGTCTTTCAGCGATACCGTCTTCAAGCTGAGTTCGAGTTTATCGCGGTCCAGCTTATCAAGATCGATGATATCGTTAAAAATGTTACCTAACGTAATCGCGCTGGCGTAAATAGTGCTCACCCAATTGAACTGCTCTTCACTCAACTCAGTATCTCGAAGCATACGGCTCAAGCCCACAATACCGTTAAGTGGTGTGCGCAATTCATGGCTTATTGTGGCGATAAAACGGGTTTTATCTGTGCTCGCTTTTGCCGCAGCATTCTCCGCTTGTTTGCGTTCAGTCATATCACGGCCGAAAGATAACAAACCCAAGCGGTTTCCATCTCTGTCGAAGAACGGCACCCGTTTCATTTCAAAGTAACGTCTACGACCGTCGGCAAAGCGCAGCCACATTTCTTCAGTAATGCTGGCGTTGGTTTCTAATACTTCGTGATCACTGGCTACAATTTGACGTGCGATGTCTTCTTCATAAACATCTTGCGGGGTTAGCCCTAGTAATTCTTGTTCAGATTTACCTGTCATCAACTCAGCAATACGGTTGCAACCGGCAAAGCGACCTTCTTCGTTTCTGTAATAAATAAGGTCTGGCGACGCATCAATAATTGAACGAAGCAAGGTAGATAGACGTCTCGCTTGAGATTCTTTTTCAGACTTATCTTGAATCTCTTTCTCTAAGTCTTTAAACAGTGCTTCCCGCTCTTCTTGCGCTAGCTTTCGCTGCTCAATTTCGTGATTAAGTTGGCGTATGTTGGTTTGTAGTTCTCTGTTTAAGAACACATCTTCTTCCCGCAAGCGTTCTAGCTGATTCACAACCTCTTTTAAGTTAGTGCGTGAATTCTCTAGCTGTTTAATCAGCTCGCTAAAGAAGTACAACACCCAAGGTGCTGACAACATAGTAAGCACAACGGCGCTGATAAAATCATCTGGCTGTACCTGACTACCCATACTAACACGGATGACATAAGAGCCACCCAAGGTAAACACGAGTGAAAGTACAACAAAAAGAATACTGAGTTTTAAGGTACCAAAGCGCTGCACAAATTGTGCAAAGCGTATAGCCCAAGAATCATTTGGAGAGTCTGAATGCATTAACGTGGACGTATCTTGTTATTTTAACAGTATCCTAACAGGCTTTACCTTGATAGCAAAAGCCCAATGTGCTGCGAACGCTTTATCATATTAATGAATAAATTTTGGGATTTTATTCTCAATAAAACTTAGACTACATGGTCAACTTTAGTCAAGATCTTGCAAGACCTCAAAATCGAACCCCTTACAAATACTAAGGGAATTGTACATTCATAGGGGTCAACATTAAAAACTTTACTAACTCAGAACGGCTTCAAGTGACTCTTCCCAAAAATAAAATATGAATTCTATTTCATTTTTTACGCATCATTATTCACAAAGGAATAAATACTTTATACTAAAGAGGGATTTACCCGTGTAGTTTATTGCAAAAGCACTTTCACTTTTGAAAAAATAACATTTTTATTACAACTTAACCCAAAATAACTCAAACTATTGATATAAAAGAATTATTAATAATATTAGAGAATATTAAAATAACAAACAGTGATTACTATTTGATTTTATAAAGCAATGTGGGTATTTTGTACGGCCCGCAAGTTATCAATGCATAAAAATGCGGTAATCGACTGGAATCCTCTAATAATAAAATAACGACAAGAAAAGACGCATGGAGTAAGGTAATTCTGCCTACTCATAACAAGACGTCTACTAATGTTGTGATACGCATATCCTAAGCGCATCTACACACACAACAGGTACTACCTTGCCCCAGTCAAAGGTTGAAGGAGTTAAGAGATGAGTTTATATAATCCCAATGATTCTCGGGACAACTGTGGGTTTGGCCTTATTGCGCACACCCATGGTGAAGCGAGTCACGAATTAGTGACTACTGCCATTCATGGCTTAGACCGTATGCAACACCGCGGTGGTATTGCTGCCGACGGCAAAACGGGTGATGGTTGCGGTTTATTGCTGCAAAAACCAGATGCGTTTTTCCAAGCAATCGCTGACGAAAATGGCTGGAAGCTAGCCAAAAAGTACGGCGTTGGCATGGTGTTTCTTAATCAGGACAAAGATTTAGCACAAGCTGCAAGAGAAATCGTTAACGAAGAGCTAGAACGAGAAACACTAACAGTTGTTGGTTGGCGTGAAGTGCCTGTAGATAACAGTGTTCTTGGCGAATTGGCGCTAACAGGTGTACCACAGATCGAGCAAGTGTTTGTTAATGCTCCCGCTGGTTGGCGTAAGCGTGATTTAGAGCGCCGCCTTTATATGGTTCGTCGTCGCGTAGAAAAGCGCCTAGAAAGTGACCCAGACTTCTACATTGCCTGTTTGTCTAACTTGGTTACTATCTACAAAGGCTTGGTCATGCCTAAAGACCTGCCTGCGTTTTACCTAGATCTTGCGGACGAACGTCTTAAAAGCTCTATTTGTGTATTCCACCAACGTTTTTCTACCAACACTTTGCCTCGTTGGCCGTTGGCTCAACCGTTCCGCTTCCTAGCGCACAACGGTGAAATTAACACAATCAAGGGTAACCGAGACTGGGCGATGGCTCGCGCTGCAAAATTTGCTACTCCGCTCATCCCAGATTTAAAAGATGCAGCCCCTTTCGTAAATACCGAAGGTTCTGACTCATCATCATTAGACAATATGCTGGAGCTATTCCTCGCGGGCGGCATGGATTTATTCCGCGCTATGCGTTTATTAGTGCCACCAGCCTATCAAAACAATGAAACCATGGATGAAGAACTTCGTTCATTCTATGAGTTTAACTCCATGCACATGGAGCCGTGGGATGGCCCTGCGGGTATCGTGTTAACTAACGGCCGTCACGTTGCGTGTAACCTTGACCGAAATGGTTTACGTCCGGCTCGTTACGTAATCACCAAAAACGGTTTCATCACCCTAGCCTCAGAAGTAGGTATTTGGGATTACGAGCAAGAAGACGTTATCGAAAAAGGACGTGTAGGTCCGGGTGAAATGCTAGCGGTTGATACTTACACCGGTAAAATATGGCGCTCTAATGAAATCGATGAAGATTTAAAAGCCCGTCACCCCTACAAAGAATGGCTAGAAAAGCACATTCGTCGCTTAACGCCGATTGAGAAGCTAGATGCCTCCTTAATTGGTCAGCGTGTATTCGACGACGACATGATGGCGGTTTACCACAAGCTATTTAACTACAGCTACGAAGAAATTCAGCAAGTAGTCAAGGTATTAGCGAAAGACGGACAAGAAGCCGTAGGCTCAATGGGTGATGATACGCCAATGGCGGTAATGTCATCTAAACAACGTACGGTTTACGACTATTTCCGTCAACAGTTTGCTCAGGTTACTAACCCGCCAATCGACCCTTTGCGTGAAAACCACGTTATGTCGCTAGCGACTTGTATTGGCCGCGAACAAAACGTATTTAGCGAAACTTCTGGTTACGCCGACCGCGTACTGTTTGACTCGCCAATACTCATGTACACGGATCTGAAACAGCTTCGCGAATTTAACCCTGAGAGTTATTACTCGGAAGTGGTTGAATTGCAATACAAGCCAGAAGAAGGTTTGAAGTCTGCGATTGAACGAGTTTGTAACGAAGTCGAAGACTTAGTTAAGCATAAAAATGCCGCTTTCGTGATTCTGTCTGATCGCAAGATCAATAGCGACAGCCTACCTATTCCTGCTGCTATGGCGGTTGGTGCGGTTCAACGCCGTCTTATTGACAAAGCATTGCGTTGTGACGCCAACATTGTGGTGGAAACCGCTTCTGCTCGTGACCCGCATCACTTTGCAGTGTTGATTGGTCTGGGTGCTACAGCGATTTATCCTTTCTTGGCATACGAAACCATCGAACAACTTGCATCAAACAACGAGTTAGACATTACTCCTATGCAAGCCATGTTGAATTACCGTAAAGGTATCAACAAGGGTCTATTTAAGATCATGTCAAAGATGGGTATCAGCACAATTGCCAGTTACCGTAGTTCGAAGCTATTTGAAGCCGTGGGTGTTAACAACGAAGTCATGGAACTTTGCTTTAAAGGCGTTACCTCGCGAATTCAAGGCGCGGGTTTTGAAGACTTCGAGCAAGATATTGTTAACTCAAGCCGCGTAGCTTGGCTAAAACGCAAGCCAGTACAACACGGTGGTTTACTTAAATACGTTCATGGTGGTGAATACCACGCCTACAACCCAGATGTAGTTAAAACACTACAAACTGCGGTAGTCACCGGCGAATACAGCGACTATCAAGAATACGCTAAATTGGTGAATGAACGAGCGCCGTCACACATCAGAGACTTACTTGCACTTAACCCGGCTTGTGAACCAGTAGATATTAGTGAAGTTGAAAGCGCGGACAAATTGTTCCCTCGCTTTGATACAGCGGCAATGTCTATCGGTGCATTGAGTCCAGAAGCTCACGAAGCACTGGCCATTGCGATGAACCGCTTGGGTGGTCAATCTAACTCTGGTGAAGGTGGCGAGCACCCTTCTCGTTTTGGTACAGAGAAGAATTCAAAAATTAAGCAAGTAGCCTCAGGCCGTTTTGGTGTTACCCCTCACTACCTTGTGAATGCAAGCGTCATTCAAATCAAAGTCGCTCAAGGTGCTAAGCCTGGTGAAGGTGGTCAGTTGCCTGGTGATAAAGTTAACAAGTACATTGCTCAGCTTCGCTTCTCGGTACCTGGTGTAACGCTAATTTCACCACCACCGCATCACGATATCTATTCGATCGAAGATTTAGCGCAGCTGATTTTCGACTTGAAGCAAGTGAATCCAACTGCCTTGATCTCGGTTAAACTTGTATCTGAGCCTGGCGTTGGCACCATTGCAACCGGTGTTGCGAAAGCCTATGCTGACTTGATTACCGTATCGGGATATGACGGTGGTACAGGTGCTAGCCCACTGACTTCTGTTAAATACGCGGGTAGCCCATTCGAGCTTGGTTTGTCGGAAACTCAGCAAGCACTTATTGAGAATGGCCTGCGTCATAAAGTTCGCGTTCAAACCGACGGTGGTTTGAAAACCGGCCTAGACGTTATCAAAGCCGCCCTACTAGGTGCTGAAAGCTTTGGTTTTGGTACGGGTCCAATGGTTGCACTAGGTTGTAAATACCTGCGAATTTGTCACTTGAACAACTGTGCAACAGGTGTTGCAACACAAGATCAAAAGCTACGTGACGACCACTTCATCGGGCTACCAGAAATGGTAATGAACTACTTTAAGTTTATTGCGCAAGAAGTACGTGAACTTATGGCTGCACTTGGTGTAACTAAGTTTGATGACTTGGTGGGTCGTACCGACCTACTTAAAGTTGTTGAAGGTATTACCGCCAAGCAAAACCGCTTAGACTTATCGCCGCTATTGGTGCGTCCAGAAGCGGGTGATCACACTAAGTTATTCTGTTCGCAAACCACCAATGAGCCAGTCGATAAAGGTGAGTTGAACGCCCAAATTCTTGCAGACGCTAAGTCGTTTGTTGCGAGCAGCAAGTCAACTACACTACGCTACCCAGTGCGTAACACCGACCGTTCTGTGGGTGCGTTGCTGTCTGGTGAAATTGCAAAACACCACGGCAACCACGATTTTGAAGACACGCCAATTAAACTAGAGCTTACTGGTACCGCCGGACAAAGCTTTGGTGTTTGGAATGCGGGTGGCCTTCACATGCACTTGATTGGTGATGCCAACGATTACGTGGGTAAAGGTATGACGGGTGGAAAGCTAGTTATCAACCCACCTAAAAACATCACTTTCAACGCCCACGACAGCGCTATTATGGGTAACACCTGTTTGTACGGTGCCACAGGCGGTAAATTGTTTGCCGCAGGTCGTGCAGGTGAGCGCTTTGGTGTTCGTAACTCTGGTGCAATTGCAGTAGTTGAGGGTATTGGTGACAATGGTTGTGAATACATGACTGGCGGTATTGTTGCAGTACTTGGCCCTGTAGGTGTTAACTTTGGTGCCGGTATGACCGGTGGTTTTGCCTACCTAATGGACGACAATGACGACTTAGACCAACGTGTGAACGCCGAGCTTGTTGAAGTAATGTCTATTGAAGACAAAGTGATTCTAGCCGAGCACCTCCGCGGTTTGATTAACCAGCACTATGAAGAAACGGGTAGTGAACACTCACTATCACTTCTTACTAACTTCACGGAAACGTTGAAGCGCGTTAAGTTAATAAAACCAAAAACCAGTGATGTGAAGAACCTTCTAGGCCACATCAGCCGCTCTAGCGCTGAATTGCGCGTTCAAGCGCAATAATAGGAGGACGTAGTAAATGGCAAAGAATGTATACCAATTTGTTGATGTAGAACGTATCGATCCGCCTAAAAAGCCGATTTTAGTACGTAAGCAAGAATTTGCTGAAATCTATCAACCCCTTTCACAGTCGCAAACCGAAGGTCAAGCAGACCGCTGTCTAGACTGTGGTAACCCTTACTGCGAATGGAAGTGCCCTGTGCACAATTACATTCCTCAGTGGTTAAGTCTTGCCAATGAAGGGCGTATTTTAGAGGCAGCTGAGCTGTCTCATAAAACTAACAGCCTTCCGGAAGTGTGTGGCCGCGTTTGCCCGCAAGACCGTTTGTGCGAAGGTGCGTGTACACTGAACGACGACTTTGGCGCAGTAACCATTGGTAGTATCGAAAAGTACATCACAGATACTGCTTTCAAAATGGGTTGGCGCCCGGATATGTCTGACGTTGTGTGGACAGACAAAAAAGTCGCTATTGTTGGCGCTGGACCTGCTGGCTTGGCTTGTGCTGATATTTTAGTACGTAACGGTGTTAAGCCCGTGGTTTTCGACAAGTACGAAGAAATTGGCGGTCTACTGACGTTCGGTATCCCGTCGTTCAAACTTGAGAAAGACGTCATAAAGTTACGCCGTGAAATATTCACCGAGATGGGCGTTGAGTTTGTGCTTAACACCGAAATCGGTAAAGACATTGCATTCCAAACCTTAATCGATGAGTACGATGCTGTCTTCCTAGGCATGGGTACATATAAATCAATACAAGGTGGGTTTGAAAACGAAAACGTTCACGGTGTTCACGAAGCACTACCTTTCCTTGTAGCAAACACAAACCGCGTAATGGGTCTTGAGAAAGATCCAGCAGACTTCATTGATATGAAGGGCAAGCGAGTAGTCGTGCTTGGTGGTGGTGATACCACCATGGACTGTGTTCGTACTTCTATTCGTCAAGGTGCAGATCGCGTAATTTGTGCGTACCGTCGTGACGAAGAAAGCATGCCGGGTTCACGCCGTGAAGTAGTTAATGCCAAAGAGGAAGGGGTAGAATTTATGTTCAACCTACAACCTTTAGACATTGCTGTTGATGAAAACGGTAAAGCCTGTGGTGTTAAACTTGTGAAAACAGAAATGGGGCCACCAGACGCACAAGGTCGTCGTCGTCCTGTTGAAGTTGAAGGCTCTGAGCATGTGTTAGAAGCAGATGCGGTGATTATCGCGTTCGGTTTTTCACCTAGCCCTGCACCATGGTTTGGCGAGTTTGGTATTATGCTAGACGAAAAGGGGCGTGTTCGCGCACCGGCTAACGGAAAGTTCGCTTATCAAACCTCTAACCCTAAGATTTTTGCTGGCGGCGACATGGTTCGCGGCAGTGACTTAGTGGTTACCGCTATCGACGAAGGCCGTAAGGCTGCCGATGGCATTATGGATTATATTGGCGTGTAAATTTATGCGCCCAATGTTTTATTGATATTAGCCCGCTTGTTTAGCGGGCTTTTTGTTTCCACTAAGTCCATACCTTCCGTTGATAGAACATACGCAAGTACAGGCTCAGTACGTTGAGCTTACTACGCGCAAGGACTACACTAGAATCACCTAATAACAGCTATTGGAATGATTATTGTGCAGCGTAATATTTTCACTGGGTCGGTAAAACACTATCTTACTTTATTGTTAGCCTTAACCTGTTTTAACGCTTTCGCAGACACAATATCCCTAGTTGCTGACATAGCATCATCCGAATTTTCTAGTTGTGAAGCAGAATTTCACGGTGTACCTATCTCTCCAGATGCAAAATATTGCCAGTCTTTCGACGGCAAACAACCGGTAAGTTTTGTCTACTTTTCCCCAAAACCAGTGACTGATATGGTCGATTTTTATTTAAGTACCAATCACAATTACCATCAAACCACGACGGTACAATCCCGGGTTATTCTTTCTGCATCCGAGGAAAATCACCGTCTCATAGTGTCTCAAGACAATAAAGGCAGTCAGATCGACATTCTTGTTTTCACTAAAGAATAATCACTCTTAAACTGTTGGCATTTCCTTTGCAAAATCATTAGTACTTTTATAGTAACGTCAAAATTTCGTCGATTTTGACGTCACGGCTTTTGACTTGATTTTGCGAGGGAACCCATGGAATTTGCCATCGTACTGATGATGTTACTCATTGTTGTAGCATTAGGCGCCATAAAATTGTCAGATAGTGGTGTTGCTTTTCCGTTTCGTAGAAAACCACAATTGTTCACACCCGTAGAGCACACGTTCTTAAATTTAATTGAACAAGCCATGGGGCATGAATTTCGAATTGTGAGTCGTGTTCGACTAAACGATATTGTTTCTGTTCGTCAGTCTGCGAACAAGAAAACGGCCAGCCAGGCCCTATCTCGTGCATCATCACGCCAGCTAGATTTCGTTTTGGTAGATAAACGAGACATGACCCCTGTGCTTGCTATCGATCTTGTACATAGCAAGGGGCAAGATGGGTATAAAACGCAAAAAGACTGGTTTGTCACCGGTGCATTAGACGCAGCAGGAGTGCCCCATGCACGTATCAAGGTAAAATCAGGCTACAGTGTTGACGACATCAGAGAGTGCTTAGAGAACAAACTGATCCCCTTACGCCGATTACAACAACGCAAAGCCGCTATGCCTACGTTGAACCCTGAGCCACCTAAGCGCCCGACTCGACCTGTTCGCTCTAGTCGACCAGCTGCCGCATAAGGCAAAACACTTCCCCCGCCTTTGCTGCTATCCAACCCGGTGGCGAAGGCTTTTTCCTATCAGTTTTACTTGTTTATCGCTACAATCTAGCCATCGCTAAACTGTGCAATACACGCCATAAACAATGTTGGTGGCAACTATCGCTGGAAACACTCTCATTATGAAAAAACTCGGAATACTAGGTGCAATGGATGAAGAAGTTGCCCTATTAAAAGATTCACTAACTTCTCTAAAGGAAACTCAATACAAACACCTGACCTTTTACGAAGGCTCTCTTCACGGTATCGACATTGTCTTAGCGAAGTGTGGTATTGGTAAAGTGGCGGCGGCATTGGCCACTACAGTGTTAATCGAAAAATTTTCACCCGACGCTGTGGTCAATACGGGTTCGGCAGGTGGATTTGATAAGCAGCTAACTATAGGTGACTTGGTTATTGGCTATCGCCTTATTCATCACGACGCAGATTTAACCCACTTTGGTTATGCGTTAGGACAGTGTGCAGGTATGCCAGAGCACTACGCTAGTGACAACACTCTGATTGAAGCAGCAAGTGCCGCAGCGCGCACTATGCCTCAACTACAGTCAACCACTGGATTAATTTGTACCGGTGATGCATTTATTGGGTCGGACGAAGCGGTAGCAGAACTGCGCGAAAAATTCCCAGATATGAAAGCGGTTGAAATGGAAGGTGCTGCGATTGGTCAAACCTGCTTCATGTTAGGCGTACCATTCTTGGTTATTCGCTCGTTATCAGACATTGCGGGAAAAACTTCTACCGTGTCTTTTACCGAGTACCTAGAAACAGCGGCAAAACACTCCGCTCAGCTCGTTATGGCAATGGCCAAGCATTTAGCTAACTAATCAAGGTGGACTTTCTTTTATCTCAACCAGAGTTTGGTGCGCTACTAGTACTGTGGCTTGCTGTGCTCATTGATGTAAGTTGGCAGTGGCCTCTTCGGAGCCACCCATTAACATTAATGCGTTATCTGGTTAAGCAAATGGGAAAGAAAGTTCTACCTTCGGCAGATTATGGTCCATCACAACATTATATTTCTGGCGCGTTAGCGGGCTTAGTGTTGTTATCGCCACTGGTAGTTTGCTTAGGTATTTTGATATATATGGCGGAATACCCTGTCTTTTTCGAGGGTATTTTGCTTGTTGCTTTATTGGATTTTGGTTACCAGCGAAGGCAATACAAAAAAGTATTGAGTACCGTTGGAAAAAATAAAAAAGTACTTACCCGGGAATGGGTTGCCAAACTCGTCGCCAGGGATTGCAGTACACTCACAGATGTTGGGGTAGCAAAAGCCGCGATAGAGTCATTATGGTTAAAGTTCATATACATATTTTGCGGTGTGTTACTGTATTTTGCTTTGTTCGGTCCAATAGCAGCACTCATCTATAGGCTGGTATTACTTACCTCGTGGGAGTGGCACTATCGCAACCCACGCATGCGGTATTTTTCTCGTCCTGCAAGGGGGCTCGCCTCGTTATTCGTTTGGTTACCTTCGCTTTTTGCTAGCCTAGTATTAATACTGGTATCGAATCCGTTGAAGGTATTTCAGTTTGCAATCAAAAGCCCAGCGAAAGACAGAACTTCACAATTACTTGCCATGTTTGGCGGTGCGTTAAACATTCAGCTAGGTGGGCCGGCTATTTACCACTCAGTAAAATACCGATATCCCAGAGTGGGTGGTAGTAGAGAAGTCAAATATTCAGACATGGTGTACAGCTACCAACGTATTTCTAGTGCTATGGCAGTGGCAGTTGCTCTTCTATCAATTGTGCTCATAGCGGTATCTCAACTCAGTTAAAATTTGCCCCCCAAAACCGTTTCGGTCTGATAGACTCTGTTTTTTCTGTTGTTCAAGAACGCCAATGATTATAGATATCGCCACACCTGCAATGCTGTTCCCTGCAATTTCATTGTTGCTATTGGCTTATACCAACCGATTTTTAACACTGGCCACTGTTATTCGAAACTTCTCAAAAGAAGAAAAGGACGAGAACACGCAAGCACAAATAAAAAACCTCAGGCAGCGCATTCAGCTCATCAAACGGATGCAAATTGCAGGTGTGGGTAGTTTCTTCCTATGTGTAGTTTCTATGCTGGCAATTTACCTAACCTATCAACATGTGGGTAATTGGATTTTTGCTGCTAGCTTGGTCTCTTTGCTGTATTCACTGTGGATGTCTGTTAGAGAGATCCTAATTTCAGTGGAAGCGTTAGACGTACACCTAGACGGAATGAAAGAAGGCGATGACAATGATTAAGCCTAGCGATATTGTATACACCGAGTTTAAGCCTCAACACTTTCATCAGGTTATACATTTGGGGAACCAAGTTCATGGTGACAACTACCTTTCCCCGACTACACTACAAAGCATATACAACAAAGGATGGAAAGACGGTATCAATTGTAGTTTCGTCGCTCTACTGAACGACAAGGTGGTTGGGTTTCGATTAACCTATGCGCCAGACCAATGGCACAGTGATAAATGGGTAACACCGCACCTATGGCCAGTGAGCAAATCTCAAATGGCCTATTTTAAATGCAATACCGTAGCACCAGAAATGCAAGGCTTAGGCATTGGTAGTCAGTTGCTCAAACACTCAGTGGAACAATGCAAAAAACAAGGAGCTAAAGCAGGATTGGCCCATATATGGTTAGCCAGCCCAGGGAATAGTGCGTACAAATACTTCACTAAAAACGGTGGTAGACTATTGAAGATACACCCTAACAAATGGCGAGGGCTTGCGCTCTACGATGGCTATGTATGCCCAGTTTGCCCGGGGACTTGCGAATGTGCCGCCGGCGAAATGATACTAACCATAGACTAAGTGCTTTCACATAATGAGCGAGCACAATTACGATCCTCTCGTACAAACAGGGGTTACTCCGTCCCTAGATACGCCTCAAACCTATTGGCATTCGACCCATCAATGTGCACAGCAACCTTCTCTTTCTGAACAACACACTTGTGACTACCTTGTCATTGGTGGTGGCTACACCGGACTATCTGCGGCTATGGCACTTGCCGAGTATGGTAAAGACGTTACAGTAATTGATAGTCAACAACCAGGTTTTGGATGTGCGGGGCGAAATGCGGGCTTTGTACTGTCTGGCAGTGGACGACTTTCACTTTCTGCGATTGAAGATAAATGGGATAAAACTGTAGCTCAAGGCATGAGAAACGAATTCGATGCCGCCGTATCGCTGTTGAAAGACAGAATAGATAGGTACGATATGCAAGTTGATTATGTCACTGGGCCATACGTCAAACTGGCCCATTCAGCTAAGCACGCTCGCCTACTACTAAAAAGCGCAACGACTGCACAGGACAGTTATGGTGTGCCGTTCATTCCGCTAAGTCATGGCACAGTAGCGTCGCGCTTCGGCGTACAGGGCATGTTTGGCGGCATACAAGTTGAAGGCGCATGTATTCACCCCCTAAAACTCGTAGACGAATACACTAAAGTAGCTACCTCAACCGGCGCAAACTTGTTTTACAACACACCGGCACTTTCGATAACTGAGCCTAAGCAAAATAGAGACAGCTTTAAAGTTGCCACACCAAAGGGCGATATTTATGCCCAACACATCTTGATTGCCTCTAACGCCTATACTCCAATAGGTTTTCACAACTCAGTGAATGAGCGTCAATTCCCCGTACAATCAAGTATTTTTGTTACCGCTCCATTAACTGAGGAACAGATTGCACGTACAAAGCTAAGCTCCCCTGTAAGCTTTATGGACACGCGAATGATGAAATACTATTACCGCGTGTTACCTGATGGCAGGCTTTTATTTGGCGGAAGAGGTGCAGTGGCAGGAAAGAACGCCAACAGTAATAGTGAAAAACAACGACTGTACAAGGCTATGCTTAAAAGCTTTCCAGCGCTTGAAAATATCGACGTTGAGTACTTTTGGAGTGGCTGGGTTAGTGTGTCTCTAGATTCGTTACCACGTATCTTCACGCAAAACGACAATCGAATAGGTTATGCCATGGGCTACTGTGGTTCAGGGGTAAGTTTTGCAGCTTATGCTGGCAATCAACTCGCAAAGCGAATGCTCGACCAACCCGTTAACGACCAACTCCCAATCTATAAAACGCCATTACCAAAATACCCATTCCCACAGTTAAGAAGAACCGCATTGCGCGCACTGTATCAATGGGCAAGAGTATTTGAATAACCAACAAATAACCAACAAAAGCGCCCCAGTAGCCAAAGAATGCAAATCAGTTAAAAAGTTTGGGTTGCAAGAAGGAAAGCAATGCACTTTTTAAGGCCGTCTGAGGCATGGATGCCGAAGCCGATCCCCCATGGATGGGCTTGCGGCGTGCCGTAAAAGTGTATTGCTTTCCCTCAGCGCTATCGAAACAAACCTTTTAGTTCACTCAGCATTCTTTGGCTACTGGGGCGCTTTAAACAATGTTGATGCTAGTGTACTTTTAGCTTAGCGTAATGCGCGCAAACTTACGTTTACCTACTTGATATACGTTGGTGCCAGCTTCAGTAAGCGTAAGACGAGTATCTTCGACTTTTTCGCCGTTAATTTTTACTGCGCCTTGCTTAATCATACGCATAGCATCAGAGGTAGAGCCTACTAACTTAGCTTCTTTGAGTAAGTTACCAATCGCAATACCTTCATCACCTAATGCCACATCAAGTTCTGGCATGTCATCAGGAATAGCGTTCTTTTGGAAACGCTGAATAAAGTCTTGATGCGCGGCTTCTGCGGCTGCGTCGTCATGGAAACGTGCAATGATTTCTTTCGCCAATAAGATCTTAATGTCACGAGGGTTTTCACCTGCTTCCATGCGCGCTTTCAAAGACGCGATTTCTTCAAGAGGACGGAAGCTTACTAGGTCATAGTAGCGCCACATAAGGTCATCAGAGATTGACATAACCTTACCGAACATTTCGGTAGGCGAGTCAGTAATACCTATGTAGTTATTAAGCGACTTAGACATTTTTTGCACGCCGTCCAAGCCTTCAAGTAAAGGCACCATCACGATAGATTGCTGCTTTTGACCTTGGTCTTTTTGTAACTCGCGGCCCATTAACAAATTAAAGCGTTGGTCAGTTCCGCCAAGTTCTACATCAGATTCCAAGGCTACAGAGTCCCAACCTTGTACCAATGGGTACAAAAACTCGTGAATAGCGATTGGTTGTCCATTTGAATAGCGCTTTTTAAAGTCATCACGTTCAAGCATACGAGCAACGGTTTGGCTGGCGGCTAATTTGATCATGCCCGCAGCGCCCAGTTGCTCCATCCATTCTGAATTGAAGCGGATCTGAGTTTTTTCTGGATCAAGAATTTTGAATACCTGCTCTTGATAGGTTTTCGCATTCTCTAATACCTGCTCTTTGCTGAGCGGCTTACGAGTAACATTTTTACCGGTTGGATCACCAATAAGGCCTGTAAAATCGCCGATAAGAAAGACCACATTGTGACCAAGCTGTTGGAAGGTACGAAGCTTATTGATAAGCACTGTGTGACCTAAATGAAGATCTGGCGCAGTTGGGTCAAACCCCGCTTTTACGGTTAAAGGTTTACCCGACTTTAGCTTTTCAATTAAATCGTCCTCGGGAAGAATCTCATCTGTACCCCGTTTAATTTCAGCTAGCGCTGTTTGCCAATCTTTCATTAGTTCGTTAACACTCTCAATTTTATGACCAATTTATGGGTCAGCATTCTATAACAATCCGGATGGATAAGTAATCACTTATCATGGACCTAGCCATTTTTATGGCTTTCAGTTGAACCAAACTCTCAATCAAGGGTCGAAACTCGCGCTACAATAGGTTATGTTTACTCCAATGTTGTAGATAAATTTCGCACCAAGACGAAAATTTACCCGGGCAATGCCCAACTGATGTAATCAATGCGCTAAAACACCTGAGTTACATTGGCATTCAACCAGAGCGTAAGATTCTGGCTGGATAGCTTTGTGCTTGGGTTAGGTAGTCTTATGAATATTAGAAACAAAGCTATAGAAACCATTAATTTATTCAAGCAATTACCGAAGCATCATCAAACTGGTCTTGCGGTGGCTAGTGCATTTATTTGCGGCCTTCTCCTGTTTCCATCTGAGCCCGTAGAGGCTAGTCGCCACAGTGACGTCTCTATGTTAACGCCCGGTGTTCGTTACGCGCTTGATATAAAAATTCCGCCCTCAGACGAAATTTTTAATTTTGAAGATACCTCTCAATGGAAAACCTTTACCGTGCGCAGTGGCGATACACTGGCCAAAGTTTTCAGTAGAGCAGGCTTGTCGGCTAGAGATGTATACAACGTAACGCAATTAGGAGAGATTGCTAAACCTCTTATTGCGCTGCGCCCCGGTGACGAAATCGCCTTCTTAACCGGCGAAGACAATGCCTTTGACGAACTGCGATACAAACTTTCTTCCACCGATACCCTGATTGTGCGTGCATCAGAGGCTAACGGCGGTTTGGAAGCGGCCGTAGATACTAGGGACATCGATATACGTCATAATTTCGCTCAAGGTGAAATTGACTCTAGTTTCTGGAATGCAGCCACAAAAGCTGGCTTAACCGACAACCAAATCATGAATTTAGCCGGTATTTTTGGCTGGGATATCGACTTTGCCATGGAAATACGCGAAGGCGATACCTTTAACGTGGTATTTGAAGAACAGTATATCGAAGGCGAATTTGTTGGCTATGGTGATATTGTTGCCGCAGAGTTCGTTAACCAAAACGAGACCTTTCAAGCTGTGCTTCATGAAGATGGCAACTACTACACGCCTGAAGGTCGTAGTATGCGTAAAAGCTTTTTACGTGCGCCGATTAATTTTAAATACGTGAGTTCCAACTTTACCAATGCGCGCTTCCACCCTGTTCAGAAACGCTGGAAAGCGCATAGAGGCACAGACTATGTGGCTGCGGTAGGCACCCCTGTCATGGCGGCAGGTGACGGTAAAGTGGTTAAATCAGGTTACGATAGATTCAATGGGCATCACGTGTTTGTTCAACACGGTGAAACCTACACCACAAAATATCTTCACTTCAAGAGTCGAGCGGTTCGCGTGGGTGAAACCGTTCGTCAAGGACAAACCATTGGTTACCTTGGTAGCACGGGCATGGTCACTGGCGCTCACCTTCACTATGAATTTTTAGTCGATGGCGTACACAGAAACCCGCGTACAGTAGAGCTGCCTAACCCACTGCCCATAGCCGAAGAAGAGCGAGCAGCCTTTATGGCCATTGCGGAAGTTCGTGTGGCACAGTTGAACAACAACAAGCGTATTATGCTAGCGATGCGTTAAGATTATGGCGTATTACATTGGCCTTATGTCTGGCACTAGTATGGACGGCGTTGATGCCGTACTTTGTGACATAGGGTCAAATTACTGCCACACACTAGAAGCTCACACAGAATATTACTCAGCCGAACTTTTAGATAGGCTCCACGGTCTTTGTAACCCAGGACATAATGAAGTTAACTTGGTTGGTATTGCAGAACGTGCAGTGGCCAGCTATTTCGCTAAAGCCACCCATGGTGTGTTGGAAAAAGCCGGTATCGATGCAAGCCAAATCACTGCGTTGGGTTCGCACGGTCAAACGATTAGACACTTTCCTGACGGGCTTGCAAAAACCGCCGATACACTCAACCTACCATCAGAGTTAAACCTTGGCTTTACCACACAGATCGGCTGTCCACATACCTTAGCAGTGTTAACGGGCATTGATGTTGTGAGCGATTTTAGACGCAAAGATGTTGCTTTAGGCGGT
>Ga0256829_1000905_pt1 | contig 26257 bp, 20 predicted proteins | sample 131447metaG_FD_185979 | JGI IMG/M metagenome (GOLD analysis project Ga0256829, IMG submission 185979) | Hydrothermal vent microbial communities from Lau Basin, Pacific Ocean - 131-447 | ecosystem: Environmental > Aquatic > Marine > Hydrothermal vents | place: Pacific Ocean: Lau Basin | collected... | reverse complement strand
GTGCTGGTGCTGGAGCTGGTGCTGGTGCTGGTGCTGGAGCTGGTGCTGGAGGCGGTACAGGTGTTCCTCCTCCAGTTGTTGGTGTTCCTCCTCCAGTTGTCGGTGTTGGTGTTCCTCCTCCAGTTGTCGGTGTTACAGCTACACATGTAATATTATTTGTTGATCCTTTGTGAGAATCACCTTCGTGAGAAGATTTGCTTCCTTTGTGAGAATCACCTTCATGAGAATCTTTTTTGTGAGAATCACCTTCGTGAGAATCTTTTTTGTGAGAATCACCTTCGTGAGAAGATTTGCTTCCTTTGTGAGAATCACCTTCATGAGAAGATTTGCTTCCTTTTGAATCCTTATCAGAAGAACCTTTTACTGCTACAGTTCCTACAGGACACTGATGGGATGTTGCATCTTTACTTTTTGAACCTTTATGAGAATCATCTTTGTGAGAATCATCTTTGTGATGATCACCTGCTTGAGCCATTGATGGTATAGCGATAATCAATGCCAATGCTATGAATAAGCCGCTTAGTAATGAAGTTAACTTGCTAGTTGATTTCATTGTATCTCCTTTTTTGATTTGATTTGAAAAACGTTTTATCAACGTTAAACATAATTTATGTATCACTACATATAAATATATAGTAGCAAGTTATAACTTAAGTAAATATAAAACATATAGCAAATCCAAAATAAAAGTAAAAGTAAAAGTAAAAGTAAGATATTGATATAATAGTATCAAAAAGTGAGTTTAGTATGACGAACATAATGATAAACAGAGGCAGTATTGTAAAGTTTTTGAGTGTGTCAGCATTTGTATTGATTGTGATACATATAATTATACTATGTATCTATTATTATATTGGGGATCCTGATAAATTTGATTTTGTACAAATGTTTGATTTAGATATGGAAGCGAATGTCCCTACGGTATTCTCATCACTTATTTTAGCTACTAGTGCTTTGTGTTTTTATCTTTTGTCCAAAACACAAGAATCTAAAAAAAATAAAGAAACAAAATATTGGCTAGGACTTAGTGGAGTATTTCTTTTTTTATCTTTTGATGAAGGTGCTAAGATTCATGAAAATATTGGAGATTATACAGAAAATTTTGTAGATGCGACTGGATATTTATATTATCCATGGGTGCTATCGTATGGGGTTTTTGTACTGGTTTTAGCAACTTTCTATTTTAAGTTTTTTTGGAAAATGCCTAAAAAGATATTTTGGTCCTTTATGCTTTCGGCATTTGTCTATATTTCTGGGGCAGTAGGCTTTGAATTTTTAGGTGCAAATGAGTCTAGTGCACATGGTACAGATACCGTGACTTATAGTGTACTCTATACAATAGAAGAAAGTTTAGAGATGTATGGCGTCATCTATTTGATATGGATATTATTGTCGTTATTAGCAAATAAAAGTATAAATGTAAAATAATGTACTACCCAAAAGCTTTCCTGATAATAATCAGAGCTTTTGTAGTGTGCGTCTATGGTAGACAATACCTGGATGTGTATCATCAAAAGAAGAGCCAGCGATGGCATTGGGAGAGTCAGGGTTTCTGTATCGTACATAGACATCTATAAGAACTATGGAACCTTTGGATCCATTGTAAGATATGGCAGTACCAAGTGTTTTACAGTTGCCTACCCCACTTGTAGTAAGATCATTGCCTATGTATTGGAGTTTTACATTAATATGGTACCCATTCCCCTGTTTCACTTCTGTTTGTGTACCGTCTACATCTGCGGAAAAACTTTTAATACAATCTCTAGAAGATGCTGCCATGATAGCAAATTCGGTATAACTTTTTGCATAGAGAATGGCTTGTTCTTTTCTGTATTGTGTGGTAGTTTCTTGGACGATTTTCCCTGAGAGGTTAAGAATGAACGAAGCAACAGTTGCAAGTAACAATATAACAAAAATAGCAGTAATCATAGAAAAAGCATCTCTTTGTGGATGGAATATTTGTCTCATCGTATGACCGCCTTTTCCTTGCAAGTTGAGATTTGTGTATTTTCATTTATCCTTGCGATAGTACAAAGTTTGATTCTGATACTACTAATCTCTTGTTTAAATCGAAAAACACTTACATTTTTTACTAAAATGGAGCGAACACCATTTGTATAATTTTGACCAAGCCAAGGTTGATAATTGGAATACAATACCAAATCCCAAATAGGTATACCATTTACCGTGCTGTTATTTTCTGGTACGATGGCATAGGCAGAAGCTGCAAGCGTATAAAACTCTGCATATATCATGTCTGTAGCATTACGGTCTCCTCCGCCTGTAAATGTTAGATTTGTATCCGTCGGGTAGGTAACAGGAAAAATACAGCCATTGGCATTGTACATACATAGGGTATCATCATATCGTTTACCTGGACGGTACTCGGCAGTCTGAAAGAGTATTGCAGGTGTTGGCGCGGTTGTATTTCCTGCAATATTTTGTAAAATAGTACCTTCGTTACTAAGTTTTGAACCTATGGTGACTATGGATGAAAAGGTACTTTGGTTTAGGTCGGCAAAGCCACTCCATGCAGGTTGTCCTGATTGGGTAAAGCCATCATTTTCTGTACCTATCCATTCTAATGCAGTAAATATGTCAACATTGTTGACTCCTGAGATGGGTACTTCATTGACAGGGTAAACATCTGTAGCCAGTGTGGTACCTGTTTGACCTGGTTTTCGAGCAAGTAAACTTTTGTCGATGCGGTACTGTAAACGGTTGGCTATTTGATTGATGGCAAGTTCACTTTTGATACTGGCTTTATGTGAGGCTTTTTGGACAATGTATGATTCATATATATTCACAATAATCTCGGAGCCAATGGAACTAACGATACCAAGTATCACAATGACAAAAATAAGTTCTAGCATACTAAACGCTTTTCTTTTATGCATTAAAAACCTCCCAATACATTGGGTTGGTTTGCACCAATGTTACACATAAATGCTTTGAGTTTGATGGTTTTGGTTAGTTCCGTAGCTGTGGCATCACTTGTAAGAACTGTAGTGATGCGTTTGATATTGCTAGTGCCTGCAGGTGCTGCAGCAGCAAAGGGGTCAGAGAAAGTAAAGACACCGTTTGCACTGTCATAGCTAGCAGTATCTGCACCATAGGATACCGCAGTATTTTGCGAGATATTGACATCCACATATTCTCCCTCATTGGTTGCATAGCTAGAGGCTCCAGCAATGGCAAGGACGGTATGCGTAGTAATGCCATTAAAATCATCCACATCATCGTCTGTAGCATTTGCTTCCGCAGCAATGTTAGAAGCGCTAATACCTGCTGCAAAATTACGGCTACGTGCAGCAGGAAAAGTAAGTGCGGTAGCCCCTGCATTTAAACGAAAATCTCCATTTGCGACATTTAATCTTTTTGTGACATATGCGTATTTATCTGTATTGTTTTCATCCCAAGGGTAGGTCATGAGTGCATTGGTGTGTGAAGCAGCCATGGCTATGCCTTCTTGTTGAAGCATTACAAGGGTAGATTTGGACGAAACAGATAAAAGGTTTGGTACACTCATAAGAGCAATACCCAACACTGAAATAGCAAATATTAGTTCTATCATGGCGATAGCAGGTCTGAATGTACTATACATTACCAATTCATCCTTTGTGTACTGGTGACACTTGATTTTAGCTCGACTACGGAACCCGTTTTCCCGATACCAGACCATCCGACATTATCGATGAATTCAACTTGGTAACGAGGGTAACCATCTGGATAAGTAGTGTTATAGAGTAACCATGGTACGGCTTGTACCTGTACTTCAACAGTAGTTGGTCTAGCTGCACCGGCGATAGAAACATTGACATCATCTCTAGTGTTGTTAGTATCTGTAAATGTTACAGTTGAATTTGGTGTAACTGATGGTGGATTGTTGGCGCCAGAAAATGTGTTTGCTTGAAGATTTGTATCCCCATCATTTACATTGTCAAAAATGTGTCCAGCATCTCTCCAATCTGCTAATTCGTCGATGTTTAGAGAGCTTGTATTGAGGTCACCATACTTGGCAGGACAAGGGATAATGTTACAATAAATATCTATAGATAGTGGAGTGATTTGTGACTTAGTAATTTGGTTTGGATAAAAACTTTTTCGTGGGGTCACTTTTGCATAATAGTAGGTGATATTTTTGTCATAGTTTGTACTATTTCCATCAGGGACTTTGTCTGTTTTTAAAGAGTTGTGACTAGATGCAGCTGTTGCATAGCTATTGATGGCATGGTATGTTGCAATGAGTGGATTAGAGGGGGTTGTATAGGACTTTTGGAAGGTAGTATTGAGATAAATTCTAGCTTCTCCTGGATTGATACTATTAGGTGCATCTGGTGTAGCTGGAAAAGCTTGTGTTGGCAATGTGATATTTGCATCTGCGCCCAAAGCTATGGTCGTTGTGCTTATAGGAGCAGTGAATGGACTAGTATGTTGCAAGGACAATTGCATGGGGATTGTAGTGTTGACATCGGTTGTGTAATCTACATTTAACGTGATATCTGTTGCAGCGCATGTGTGATGAAAGTTACTCAGACGCTGACCATGAGCTCCTTTTGCAATCAGTAGTCCATCAAAGCGCATGGAAGCACTATTGAGAGTATGTGTTACAGGAGTGTTATAATAAGCATCGGTAAAATCGGTAAAATAGGCATAGTTTTTTCCATTATTTGCGTAGCGTGTGAGGTTTATGCCCGACATACTAAAATAGTAAGGATAGACGTCTGCTTTTAGTTTAGTATGACTAGCATTTGGGGCAGAGTAGAAAAGGCAGCCAACTTTCCCACCGTTTGGAGCAGTATAACTACCTGGGGTGCAATCATCTACTTTTGTGCCATCAAATGTTGGTTTAGATGGAGAGTCTTTTCTGTCCACGCTGGTCCAGTTTCCATCGCTAAGCCATAAGTTGTATTTCCCTGCATTGGCAAACCTAAAGTGATCATAGTTTTGAATAAGTTTCCCTTCAGCAAAAATGAGTGCAATTGAAGAAGAATTCTTATCGTAACATGTCCCAGGATTGGTGCTACTATCATATTCCAATATCGCTTGAGAGAGATTGGTATCTATGGGTACACTTGCAATATTGCTCTTGTATAAAAATTGATTATTGTAATACCCTGTACTTGGCGTATCATTCCAAGTTGTAGCACTCATATCTACTTTGTAGTCATAGCCTGCAGCAACTTTTATAAGATTGGTATTGTCATTTTTGGTTAAGAGTTTTGTACTGCTTGGACTTGACTTCCAATTGTCATCATCTGTGAGCGTAATAGAAAATGAATCTGGTCGTATAGAAAAGTTGTCAAGCGAACAGATGGGTGTCGCGTAATGGTTTTTTAGACACTTGTAACAGTTGGGATTATTGGGGGTACAAGATGCATCACAAAGTCCTGTATTATTTGTGTCAAAAGTACCATTATAAACATTACTAAAACAATTGTCACTGTTGGATTTATCTGTACATTGATGTTCTACAACGTATTTGCTACCGTTACTGTCAGTAGTGGTGAGGAGCCATAGTCTAAAAGCGGCATTATGCATAGCTCTTGCATAATCGTATGATGGCCAATCAGAGTTAGCAAGATTTGGGTCAATGCGTACAGTATGTCGTTTTTCACCAGCCGTGTCAAATGCAATCAATGTACCTATCCCAATAGGTCTAGGATTTTGACAGGTGGTATCGTAACCTGCAGAACTATTATTTTCGAATGCATCGGCATTAATGAGTTCTATCTCTACGGTGCTTTTAAAGTCGTATGGTGTACTAATATCACTTCCTAGCTTTCCATTGGTATAACTTACAATATCTACGCTATAAGGTCTGTTTGTTACTTGTGTATATAATGTATATTTAGATTTAGGCACCTCTGTTGATGTATTGACACGTTCCACATTAAGCCCTAAACGTCTGGGGCTATAAGTAGAATCTGTAGGGCATTTTTCTATATAATTAGGAGAATTTGTATCGATGACGGAAGTAGAGAATGCGTAATCGACAGGTGATTCTCCTGGATTAAAGGTAATTTGGGCATCAAAGTTAATGTCAAAATGTGTAGATACCTTGCTATTGTTTGCATCACTTGTATCATTGGTGTCATAGCCTAAAATACCATAACTTAACTGGTTTGCTAAAAGGGTTCCTCCATTATTGTTTGCGTTGCCAATTACGTTTGCACCTAAGGCTACTTGACCTAATGTAGCATTGACTTCTATTTCAGGATGGTTACTATAGGTGTAGTAGGTATTGTCGTTAGGGGGAGACATTTCTGTGTATTGATGGTTGTAAGTCATTGTTTGTTGAGGAGGGTTGGTGAAAGTCATGCGTGCTTTGGCATTTTCGTATGTAAAATCTGCCTCTAAACTCTGAATGAGAAATTGTATTTTTACGGGTAAACTTCCAAAGGTACTTGAGTTTATGTCTCTATTGTTACTGGCAATGGGAATGTTGTCACCCATAGTTGCAGTGTAGTCATAGCAAATTTTAGGAGTGTAGAGTTTTGCAGAAAATGCTACCATCGAAGGAAGATAGGTATCTTGAAATTCTGATGGATCATAACGATGGTCTCTTGTGGAGGTAAATCTAAGAGACATACTACTTTCTCCATGTGATATAAGTGTACTTAAATCAAATGCGTGAATGTCTATACCCTGGTTATTGATAGCATTAGGAGTGCTTGGAAATGGTGGTATTGGAGTAATACTTGAATCAAAATTGTTAAGAAGCGATGTAAAACCAGTTTGTTTAGATGGCTTCACACTCAATGCATCACCTTGGATATTTAAATCCCCTTCGGCTGCAAATACAGAGAGTTGTGCTACAATGGAAGCATTTTGATCTTTAGGGGTATGAAATCCTGTGATGTTGATATCTACTTGTTCATTGAACTTGTCAACTTTTTGCCAGCCATCATAGACAGAATAATTTTGTAAAGGTTCAGTAGGATCTTCATAAATATAGACAAGTGTCCATGCCCCATAACTTCCAATAGAATCTATTTTACCTTCTACTACAGGTATGTTACCTACAATGACATCTCCTACTGTCCAATTGTTATCTTGAAAGACTTGTGTTACATTTGCAAAAGCAGCATAGTTGGTATAGCCTGCAACGATTTTGTTTGTTGCATCTACTCTATCGGGCGTGATAGATATATACTGGTTGGTTGTGGAGGTGGAGTGTGAAAGTTTAATCTGCATGGTAGAGAGATCGGTAGTATTTGTATCTAGTGCTTGCCAGTAGAGTCCTACCCAGCGTATTTTTTGAAATGTTGGATTGACATTGAGGTGTGCTTTTGTTGTGGGAAAGGAGAGTGTTTTGTCTTGCCAATATTCACAAAGATAGTATTGGTCATTTGATAGAGGTGCATTTGATATATATGCTTTTTGTTTATAATTTTGACATACGCCTGCTTCTTGTTTCTTAGGCGCTACCAATACAGTGTTACCAATGGTAAGCATTTTCCCCGTGAAGCTTGCTTGGTAGCGTAAGGAGAATGGTATAAAATTTGGATCTGTTGTGTTGGTCGAAACGCGTACATTGTCTATATAGCCAATTTTGATAGGGTTATTGCTATTACTATAGATGTATAGTCCAATAGCTCCATTTGCATCTGTAGTTGCATTGATATCGTAGTGGTATGCTACCAGACTTGTATTGCCATCTGTTCCTGGAACAGAAGTATTATTTTTCAATCTGAAGGCGCCATTATAGGTATAGACAATGAGGGTATCGGTATTGCCCCACTTTCCTTTGGCCAAAAAATCAAAACTGATGGTTATATTTTGATTTGGGTATACTGGAAATGAGTAGGTTTTATATGTATAGGCTTGATGCTTAGTTTCTAACATATGAGAGTTAACGGGTGCTAGTATATTTACAATCCCATTATGATTTTGCCATCCTCCAGTATTATTGTTCTCAAAATCGTCTGACAATGTGGCTGCAAATGAATGTGTTGTGATAAATAAGGTGAAGAAAAGTAGTAAATATCTCATAGTCGTATCCTTTGTGTACACTTTTGTGCGTAAAATGTGTTATTACATGCTAAAAAAGTGATATAAGCTTTGAACACTCACATTGTTTGGGTAACCCAGCCATCTTCAGGTATGTAGCGAAGATCTGTGGCTTTCCGTCCTTACTTCACAGTAAGTTTGGCTTTTCTAATGTAATACTTAAGTTAAGAATACCATAGCTAATCTGAAAAAGATATAAAAATTATAATTAATTATGTTACAATTTTAGTAATAGATATGTGCAAAATCTGAATGATGAGGATGATACAAATGAATAAAATGCAGTATAGACAAGCTTTTACGATGTTGGAATTGGTTATGGTTATTGTTGTTCTTGGGATTTTAGCGGCATTGGCTATCCCTAGGTTAGATCGTGATGTACGGCAAGAAGCAGGAGAGAACATACTCTCTGCCATTCGTTATACACAACAATTGGCACTTATGGATAATAAAGCACGACTTGATCCAAGTACGACTAAATCGTGGCAAAAATCTTTTTGGATGTTACGCTTTGTCAACAATGGTGGTGACTGGCAGTATATCATCGCTTCCAATACTGACTATGGTGCAAATCTGGATAAAACAGAAGCTGCGATAGACCCTGCTAATGGAAAATATTTTTATGCTTCGGGTAGTACACCTACCAGTAATGAAAGTCCGAGTTGTTTTATCTCGAAAAAATATGGTATCAATGCTGTTGATTTTACGGGTTGTACTGTCTTAACTGGCTCAACAGGAACTTCAAATGCTCAGCATATTGCTTTTGACTATCTTGGGCGTCCTCAAAAAGGTGTTTTTGGTGCAACAAACACCCTATCTACCTTGATGCATGCAGATTGTACGATTAGATTTCAATTTGAAGATGGAAGTGATGATTTAAATATCACGATCTTAAAAGATACAGGTTATGCCTTTATAGTAGGACAAAATAACTCATAATACTCATGAGATGAATTTCTTTTTTCTAAGCTAATTCACCTCTTACATATTTTGAGCTATCATAAAGGAATTATAACTTTTATGAGGTAACTATGAATTTTAAGAAACGTGTTTTAGTCGTGATGAGTGCTGTGGTATTATTTGCATTGACTGGGTGTGGGAGTGACAAGGATGTGGCAGAGTTTAACAAACCTGCACTTTACTGGTATAAAAAAATAGCCCACAGCATCAGTAACAACAACCTTGACAAAGCAGATGCGTATTTCATCTCTTTAAAGAGTGAACATATGCGTTCGCCACTGATGCCTACATCTGTGATGATGCTCGCACATGCACATATGAATGCAGAAGAGTATCTTCTTGCTAACTATTATTTAGACGAGTATAATAAGCGTTTTGGGCAGGAAAGTAGTCGTGAGTATACAGACTTTATGAAGCTTAAAGCGTCATTCTTAGGTGTAAAAGATGTCTATAAAGACCAAAAGTTGATTCTAGACAGTATCGCGTCAGCTAAGACATACATAGACCGTTACCCTGGGACACCTTATATCCCACTTGTCAATACCATCTTAATACGTTTACATATGAGTCTTTACTTGCTGAACGAAAATATCGCCGCACTGTATGACAGAACGGGCAAAAGTAATGCAGCTAAAATCTACAGAGAGAAAAATGTAGGCTCAGTTGTAGAAATGACAGATATAACCCCTCCCGAAAAAGGGTTCATCGGTAAGATATTTGATTAATATAGCACACCGTGTAGGGTGGATTTATCCACCGTTGAAATGATATTTGGATCTTCTTAATATTGGTGGACAAATCCACCTTACGCATTTAATACAACATTTAGAATTTACAATTTAAATCCAAAGGATTACCTATGCAACTAAGTGATTATGAGGCATTTCCTACTACTTTGCCTGTGGTCGTAGAAGATGAACTCTTTCTTTACCCCTTTATGATAAGCCCCATTTTTTTAAGTGAGCAAAAAGACATCGATGCAGCCACAGATGCGATGGATAAAAACTCATTACTATTTGTCACCTCTTCTATGCCTGGGAAAGAGGGTAAAAGAGATTTTGATGCGATGTATAAAGTGGGAGTTGTTGGTTCCATTATGCGTAAGGTACAGATACCTGATGGGCGTGTGAAGATACTCTTTCAAGGGCTTTCTCGTGGTAAAATACTGACACAACAAGAAGGTAGCTTTAACCGTGCGACGATAGAGATAGCAGTATTTGAAAAATACAATCAGCTCAAAGCTGATGCACTCATGGAGATACTCCGAGACAAGATAAAAAAACTCTCTTCTTTTAACTCACAACTTCCTGCGGACCTCGTGCGTACCATAGAAGAAAATGATGAGCCTAACCGTATAGCAGACCTAGTTTCCTCGATGTTAAAACTAGACAAAGATGTGGCATATGCACTTTACACAGAACTCAATGTTGAGAAGCGTTTGTTAGGGCTTGTAGATGTCGTGACTTCAGAGATAGAAGCAGCAAAAGTGCAAAGAGAGATACGCACAAAAGTACACACTAAGATAGAGCAAACCAACAAAGAATACTTTCTAAAAGAACAACTTAAAGAGATACAACAAGAGTTGGGTACCGATACGCAAAGAGAAGAAGAGATAGCAACGTTCAAAGAGAAGATAGAAGCGTTAAAACCTCATATAGAAGAAGATACCTATAAAGAAATATCGAAACAGTTAAACCGCTTTGCGCGTATGCATCCAGACTCTGCAGATGCGAATGTGTTGCAAACATATTTGGAGTGGGTGCTTGAACTACCATTTGGGAAACTGACAAAGAAAAATCTGAATATTAAAGATGTTTCTTCTGAACTAGACAAAGACCACTACTCTTTAGAGAAGCCAAAAGAGCGTATAGTTGAGTTTTTCTCGGTACGTGAGTTGGCTGAACTTCGTGGTATCAAGCAAAAAGAAACAGGTGGGGTGATACTCTGTTTTGCAGGACCTCCAGGAGTAGGTAAAACCTCTCTGGCTAACTCCATTGCGACAGCACTTGGAAGACCGTTGGTCCGTATGGCACTAGGTGGTTTAGAAGATGTGAATGAGCTTAGAGGACATAGACGTACCTATGTGGGTGCGATGCCTGGACGTTTGGTACAAGGGCTGATAGAAGCCAAAAGTATGGACCCTGTCATCGTACTTGACGAGATAGACAAAGTAGGGCGCAGTATGCGTGGTGACCCTACTGCGGCACTGTTAGAGATACTTGACCCTGAGCAAAACTCTAAATATAGAGATTATTATTTGAACTTCAATATAGACTTGTCTAAAGCTATATTTATAGCCACTGCAAATGATGTGGGACGTATACCTGCGCCACTACGTGATAGGATGGAGTTTATAGGTTTAAATTCTTATACGCCTAAAGAAAAGTTTGAGATAGCAAAACGATATCTCATCCCGCAAGAGCTTACAAAACATGCTTTAAAAGGTAGAGAGTTTAACATTACAGACAAAGCACTAAAAATACTCATAGATGAATACACAAGAGAAGCAGGGGTCAGAAACTTACGCCGTCGTATCTCTGGGCTTATGCGTAAAGCGGCACGTCAGTTACTTGAAGATAAAACAAAAGACATCATTGCTGTAACTAAAGGTAATTTGGAAGACTTTACAGACAAAAAAGTCTTTGAAATCTCACAGATAGACGCGAAGCCTCAAGTAGGTGTGATATCTGGTCTGGCATGGACAGCGGTTGGTGGTGATGTTCTTACCATTGAAGCCATAAAGATAAAGGGTAAAGGCACGTTACAGCTCACAGGTAGTTTAGGTGAAGTGATGAAAGAGTCGGTACGTATCGCGCATTCTGTGGTGAAGAAGCTTATCGACAAGGGGGAACTAAAGATTTCACCTTCGGTCATACCCCATTCTTTAAAAGAAAGAGAAGAGCGTATTACTGTTGATGCTAGTGAAGTGTATAAGCGTTTTGACCTTCATATACATGTGCCTGAAGGTGCTACACCTAAAGATGGACCAAGTGCAGGTATTGCTATGGTATCTGTCATCGCGTCTATACTCTCAGGAAACAAGATAGACAACAAAGTAGCTATGACAGGTGAAGTGACTTTGACAGGTAAAGTTTTACCTATAGGTGGATTAAAAGAAAAGCTCATCGCGGCGTATAAAGCAGGGGTGAAAAAAGCTTTAATTCCCAGCAAAAATGTAGAACGTGATTTGGATGATATACCAGATGAAGTAAAAGACAATATAAAGATTATAGGTGTGTCACATGTTGAAGATGTATTGAAAGAGATATTTGTAAGATAATCGACAAGTCCAAAAAGGACTATGTCAAAAAGGTTAAGACCATTGTTTCATTTTTTCGAAGAGTTTATCTTCTTTGATAGGCTTACGTAAGAAGTCATTTGCACCATTGTCAAATACTTCTGTTTTACGTGTGTCATCTGTAGAAAGAACGATGACAGGCACATGTGCATTAGACATGTCTGATCTAAATATTTTTAGAAATTCAATCCCATCTACAACTGGCATCATAATATCGAGCAAGATTAGATTAACCCCTGACTCTTTTTTGAGTTTATCTAAGGCATCTGATCCATTCTCTGCCTCTATAATCTCTGTTACATTTGCATTCTTTTTTAAAAGTGTCTGCAATAGTTTTCTGTTGATGAAATCATCATCAACGACGAGTACTTTTAGTCCCATTTACTTACCCCCTATACTTCGTAATAATATGTTCAATCTCTTCTTTTGAAGCTGTAGTAGAAATGTTTTCACCTTTTTGTACAGTTGTGTTTTGAACATTATTGCTATCGTTTGATGAAATTATAGCTACATTTTCATTGGTATTGCTGATGTCTTCTGTGAGCATCTCTACATCTGTAAAGACAATATCATACGCATCTGAAGCCAATGTATTTTCTAGTGTTTGTGAACCATCCATCACATCGTAGCTTACACCCATGTTCTCAAGTACTTTAGATAAAACTCTTTGTGCAAGTACAAACTTTTTAGCGATTAACACTTTTTTATCTGCTACTATTGGTTCAACAATGTCTAAATCATCTACATTTATTTCTACTTCTGGCGTAGATGCTACAGTCTTTTCTTTTTTCTCTGGCTCACTTGTTGCTACACTTGCTTTGTGAGACAAGAATTTATTGAGTATATAAAGTAATTCAGCGGTTTCTATTGGTTTGGTGATGTACTCATCCATTCCTTCACCTAAAAATCTTTCTCTATCTCCTTTAAGCGCATTGGCTGTTAAGGCAACGATAGGAATGTGCGGTACTTCTTCATCTTCCTCATAGTCAAGTATCTCATGTGTCGCTTCAATACCATCCATGACTGGCATTTGGATATCCATAAAGAGGAGGTCATAGGTACCAGAACGACGTTTTTCAAATGATTCAAGACCATTGTTTGCGATATCTACCGTGATACCATGCTCTTCAAGAATACGTTTGATGAGTTTTTGGTTAATGATATTGTCCTCTGTTACAAGTACATTGGCATTAAATTTAGTCTGTTGGACGGTTGCAACTTCTTCTACCAGTTGTGGTGTCACATCTGCTGTCGCGCTTAAGACAGCCTTGAGTTTAGAAAGTGTCACTGGTTTAAAGATAATATTACTTTGGTCAAGATCTAATTCGTCTATTTTAGAACGGCTTGTTACATTTGCTATGACAATGAGTTTTGATTTATCCATATGGTGAATAGCATCAATAATATTTTGTTTCGCTTTATCGATATCTATCCAGTAATTCTTACATACATTGTTGTTGTCTAAGTCTTTGAGATCTCCGATAGACTCGAAGTGTTTCATTGATGGTCCAAAGTACTTGAAATACTCTTCTAAGTAGTTATCAAGTTTTGTTTGAATGTCTTGTTCATACTTACCAATGGTAAGGTCAGTAAAGGCTTGTGCATAATTGACCTCTGTAGATGTTACTTCTTCTAACGGAAGTGAGAAGAAGAATGATGTACCATGGTCTTTAGCGCTGTCCAGTTCAAGTAGACCACCCATAAGTTCAACAAATTGACTTGAGATGGTGAGTCCAAGACCTGTACCACCGTATTTTCTTGTAACAGAAACATCGGCTTGTGAGAAGGCATCAAAGATACGTGCTTGTTGGTCTTTTGTCATACCAATACCATTGTCTTGTACCATAAATTTGACTCTACTTGTACCACTTTCACCTACGAGTTTAGTAATCTCAAGGTTGATTTCTCCACCATACGATGTAAACTTAACGGCATTAGAAAGAAGGTTAATAACAATCTCTTTAATCTTCGTAGGGTCACCTTTGAGTTTAGAAGAGATGTTTGGATCCATGTAGAAGTTAAGGTCAATATTTTTCTCAGTCGCTGCAACCGCATAGGTTTCAACTGCTGATTCGAACTCTTCTTCTGCATCAAATACAATGTTTTCAATCTCAATTTTGTTACTTTCAATTTTAGAAAGGTCAAGAATGTTGTTGATAATACTAAGTAGGTTTTCAGAACTCTTATCGATAATAGAAAGGAATTCATCTTGCTCTTCTGTAAGCTCTGTACTACGTAAGATTTCTGTAAACCCAACAATACCATTGAGTGGTGTACGAATCTCATGTGACATGTTGGCAAGGAAAAGTGATTTGGCTTCATTTGCTTGGAGGGCAATGAGCTTATCATCTTTGGCAGTTTCGACCAGTGTTTCCAAGAATTTATAGGCTTCTTTAGTACCCTCATGAGTATCAAGCTCAATATTTTCAATGGCAACAGCATCTGAAGTAAGGTATTGCTCGGAGTTTTTCATCTCATCAACGGCTTTGTTTAGTACGTCTTCAAGCTCTTTAATGTTTCTTGTAATATCTCTAGTAGTCGTATAACCAAGGTATGCCAAAATAAAACTCAGTAACCAAATAGCAGCTGCAATCGCTAGAAGGAGGAGTTGTTTTTGAAGGAAAATATCAGATTTTTTCCATAGGGCGTTGGATACCACTAACTCTGCTTTGGAAAGGAGTGTGATTTTATTGGTTTGAAGTGTAAACCAATCAATCGCTTCTTCTGCATAATCCCCATTATCGATATCGGTTTGAATCGCTGATGATGTCATCGCAAGTTCATTCATAGTATCGGTCGCTTGGCTGTTATAAAGTACCTTGTTTAGCTGTTTACGTAACTTGAGGTTTGTTACCTCTTTGATGTCAAAGATATTTGCTTTAGTCTTAAATTTATCCCATAAGGCAATCTCATCAAATGACATGGAGATTTTCTTTGTCATGTAGTAGGAAACAAAACCTCTTTCAAGACCTGCATTTTCTTTTGCTGTATATAGTTGTACCAAAGTGGAGATGAGTGATGCTATCTCTGTGTCTAGAGCATAGTTCTTCACACTTAAAAGGTTGTCAAGTACAGGTGCAGAAAGGCTCTCAGTATAGCGATTAAAGAACACCGTTTTAAACTCTACTTTTGTACCATCAACCATTTTTCTTGTTTGTGCAAGTGAATTGGTTTTTGTAAGTAAAGATTGGTACATATTTCCTTGAATCTTACTTTTTTTCCCTAAGGCTTCAAGTATAAAAGGAAGATAGGTTGTATCTTTTGTAACCAATTCTTGTTTGAGTTTCGCAACAGAAGAGTTTAAGATTTTTCTCTGGTTTGTCACTGCTTCTTTAAAGTCTTTTTTCTCGCTACCTAAGTAGAGAGAAGTTAATCCACGTTCTTTCCCAATATCGACCATAGCTTTGTCAAGTAAGGCGTTGTTTTGTAGTGTAGTCTTTAGAGCATTTGCTTTTTCATAGTTTACATAGGAAGTTACAAAGAAATAACTTGAAAGTAGAATAAGCAAGGTAATCGGGACAAGTCCAATCAGTTTTAGTCTATTACGTATAGTCATAGTATATTTCCTTTTTTAGTTTGATATCACGTTAATTTGGTTTTCAAAAGACAAGAAGTGTGCCCAATAGTCTTTAATCAAAGGCTCTAGTTTACTTGCATCTTCACAAAACTGTATCTGATACAAAGTATCAGAAAGAGGGTTTATCCGTAGGTTGCTTGATGCACCTTTAAGAAGGTGCCCTATTTTCTGGATAGCATCTAAGTCACCATCTTCGTAGGCTTTTAGCATATTTTCAGTCTCTATAAGTGCTTGAGAGATAAAGTCATGGACAAACTCTTCAATAAGCTCAACAGGAAGAGATAAGTCATTGGCAGCTTCTTCAAGTTGGAAATCAAAATGTTTTGGTGTGATACCTTCTAGGCTAATCGTACCAAAACTGTTTTCACTTTTCGCTTTTTGAGGCTGAATAGAGAGAGGCACTTCTACCGTTTCTACTTCATCAAAAAGTTCAAGTTTTTCTTCTTCTACTTCTTCTTCCGCTTCTTCAATAATCTCTTCTGTGCTTACTTCAGGTGTATCTTCGATATCTAAAATCTCTAGGGAATCTTCTCCCCCTTTATTTTGAGTCGTTGTGATACGTGCGAGTGTTCCATAAAAAGATTCGATTAACGTTCTTTGTGTTTCATCACTGTTATTACCTATATCTGTGATGATGTTTCCCACTTGAGGTAAATGTAACACTTTACTTAAGTAGGTAAGTGTGTTGACGGCATTTTTACTTGTACTGTCATCATCGCTTTGTAAATCTTTTTCAAATCCAAGTGCGGTATCTATAAATTCATTTAAAAAGTTTGAGTAATCTTCACTAGAAATACCAATCTTCTGACTTGTTTCATCTATATTGATGACAATTTCCGAAACATCTACTTCAGGTTTAGGCATCTCAAAGAGTATGTCATCATCTTTTAGTGCGAAGTCTAGGGGAGCATCATCTTCTTGAATTTCTTCAGGCATAACTTTTTCTGTTGGTGTTTCTTCTGAAACAAGACCAAACAATGCGTCATCATCTAAAAGGAGTTCTTCTTCTGTCTTCTCCTCACTAGACTCTTCTAAAGGGGTATTATCAAGTACTAAATCGTCAGAAAGTGTTAATACTTCTTCTTGTGTCTCTTCTTTGGCTTCTATGAGATCATCTTCAAGCGAGAGGTGGTCGCCTAGCGTAATCTCATCTTCTTCTGGAGTTTCTTTAAAACTAGATGTTTTCTCCTCTGTCTCAGCACTTAGTAGAGAATCAATAAGTGATGTATCATCTTCTATAGGTGCAAGAGAGGTGAGCGTCTCTTCTGTGCTTGTCAGTTCTACAAGTGTGAGTTTCCCTAGTAAACTAGAGAGTGATGTTTTGCTGATGTCAAAGTCTTGACTACAACTGTCAAGATCAACGTCACCCTTTGCAAGACTTGATGTCAAATCATTGATATGTGTAACTCCACATAAAGTCAATAAAGCATCATCAGCTGCAACGATATGATCTGTTTCATTTAATATATAATACATGTTATGGGCGACTCCCTTTTAATTACTTTCTTTTTCGATTAGATCTTTATAGATAGGTATGATATCTTCTACTTCTGTGGCCGATGCAGGTCTTCTTGCGGCTGTATAGCCTATATTTTCCCCATCGACAACCATGGGGGAGATATGGGAATACACCCAATAGTAAAGACCATCTTTCCTTAAGTTTTTCACCACGCCTGTCCATTCTTTTCCTGCTTGTATGGTGTCCCATACTTCTTGGAAAGCAGCTTTTGGCATATCTGGATGCCTTACAATGTTATGGTTTTTCCCTTTGAGTTCATCTTTGGTATATCCTGCAATTTCACAAAATTTTCTGTTTGCATACGTGATAATACCTTTGAGATCTGTTGAACTAACAATCAAACCTTTCTCAAAAACATACTCTTCATCAATTGGATTAGGTCTATTCATAGTATCTCTCTTTCACAATGACTTTAGCTTTTTGTAGAGTTATAAGTTAGATTAGCTAAGCCTATATAAGGGGCTTACTGACCTGTAACGATAACCCTATTACTAAAACTTTATAACAATTAAACTAAAAATAGAATGAATTATTCATTTTTTTAGTAAAAAATATTAAAAAGCGTACGATTATCAATTATAATTTTTAATAATGTCTGTAATTTTCTTATTTGTAACTTTCTCCAACTCTTCCCTTGGTGCTTTGTCTATAGCATCAAAGGTACCAAAATAGTCTAAGAGTTTTTTTACGGTGGCTTTACCAATGCCCTTTTTATTCATTAATGAGATTTGTGTATCTTCTTTTCTTTTTTTATTTTGATGGTAGGTAATGGCATAACGATGCGCTTCGTCTCTTTGGCGTTGTATCCAGTGGAGGCGTTTGTCATTGGGTTTTAGTTCAAGTAAGCCTTCGGTAGTGTAGAGTAAATCTTTAGAAGCACCTTTTGCTCGGTGTGCTTTGGCATCGAGTTTCTCTTTTGCGATGGCTATGACATCTAAGTTTACCTGTGCCTCCTTGAGTAGGGAAAGGGCGAGGTTAAGGTTGGCTTGTCCTCCGTCAAGTATCCAGAGGTCAGGTGCAGGTTCTGTTTCAAAATGTGCTATACGTCTGCTTAGCATCTCTTTCATTTGTCCATACTCATCTCGTGCACGGAGTGCGTAGCGCCTGTAAGCACTTTTGTCCCACGTGTCTTCATGCCATACCACCATACCACCTACTACGGCAACACCCATCATATGAGAGTTGTCAAAGGTTTCAACACGGTACGGGATAGCAGAAAGGTTACATACGTCTGCAACCTTTTGTTCCATGATGTTATGGCTTTGGGTTTTGCGTAGGAGTTCTTCACAGTTTTTCATGGCAAGGGCTATGAGTTTTGCTTTGGCACCACGTTGTGGGGTAAGTATCTCTATTTTTTTGTTAAAACGTGTGGAGAGTGTGGATGCTACTTGGGTACTATCGTCAAATACCTCTGCTGTGAGTATCTGTTTTGTGATGTGAGGTGTGTCGATGGTGTAAAACTCCAGAAGAGCCTGTTTGTAGGCCTCATGTACATCATAGATATGTGTATGGCGAAAATAACTGTATGAAGAAGAGATAATCTTACCCCCACGCATAAAGAGTTTCACGATAATACCCCGTTCATCTCCATTTTGAATGGCAAATATATCAAGGTCAAGATTGTTGGCCAAGTCAATGTTAGACGAGATAGTCAAAGTACGGATAGCTTCAACAGAGTCACGTATGGCTCCTGCTTCTTCAAAACGCTCTTGCATAGCGAGGCTTGTCATCTTCTCTTCAAGTGTGCCTATGAGATATTTACGTTTGACGATGGATTGCTTGGCTTCAGCGATGATATCAGCATACGCTTTAGGCGTGACCTTACCTTCACAGGGTGCAAGACATTTTTTGATTTGGTAAAAAAGGCAGGCTTTCCCTTCGTTTAAACAAGACTTTTTTTGTACTAAAGGATAGACTTCATATAAGGCATCTAACAATGCACGTCCCCCTGTAGGGAAAGGACCATAATAACTAATATCTTTACCCTTGATGACTTTTCGTGTAATCTCAAACCGAGGATACTTTTGGGATTCGTCTATGTATATATAGGGGTAGGTCTTGTCATCACGAAGTAAAATGTTGTATTTGGGTTTAAGCTGTTTGATGAGCGAGTTTTCCAAAATAAGCGCATCTTCTTCGCTTTCTACCACAATGTAGTCTAAGTGTGTTGCTTCTTCAAGCATCTTTAAAATACGAGGACTTTGGGAAGGATTGGGCATAAAATGAGGAGAAAATCTCCAGTATGATTTGATTCTGTTTTTAAGATTTTTGGCTTTACCTACATAAAGAAGTTTTCCTTTAGAGTCAAAATATTGGTAGACCCCTGCAGAGGAGGGGAGGTTTTGTATTATCTGTTGCATATGATGTTTTGTATACGTTCAAAAGACTCTTTTAGTGCATCGTCTTGAGGTGTGTCGAATGTACCTTGTGCACGTTCATGGTAGTGTGGCACAGAGATATAGGAGACTTTTTTTTCTGGCATGGCATGGTATTTGCTATGAAAGACGACTACGTTGGAAGCTTGCATTTCATGACAGCTCTTGTCATGTATGTTGAGTTGTCTTAATAGGCTTTTTAATAAATCTCTATTATAATTAAGTTCCATTTTAAAACCAGGGTGTGTGACTGCTATAAAAAGTGTCTCATCTTTGATGTATATAAAAGCAACTGCTTTTTGCCATTTGGGGCTGAGAAGATTGATATATTTCTGATAGCACTCTTGTCGTTTTAAAACTTTAAATTGAGGCTGAGAAGATAAATGAGACAAAATAGTACAGGCTTTTTTCATAAAGCAATTATAGCATCACTTTGCTGTATCATCTTGGTAGGGTGTGGCTATAAAACGCCACCTACTTACGTAGAAGATACGCAAGATATAAATACAAGTATACAGGTAGAAGGCTAAGCGTGGAAAAATATGATGTTCTCATTATAGGTGCAGGTATCGCAGGACTTTATGCGGCGATGAACATACCCAAAGAGAAAAAAGTGCTTGTGGTGTGTAAAGATATCCCTTGGGAATGTAATACTTTTTATGCCCAAGGGGGTATGGTCACTGCATTAGATGCAACAGATGTTCCTTTACATGTAGCAGATACGATGGCTGCAGGGGCATACCATAACAACAAAGAAGCAGTGGAGATACTCTCTCAAACATCACTGAAAACGACTGCTGATATCATAGATAAGGGTATGGCATTTGACAAAGACGAAGAGGGAAACCTTCTCTTCACCAAAGAGGCTGCACACTCTGTAGAACGCATAGTCCATGCAGGAGGGGATGCTACGGGACGTTACATGCACTACTTCATGATGGTGCAAAACAAACACCAACTCCAGAAAAATACTTTAGTGTATGACTTACTGATAGAAAATGGGCGTTGTTATGGGGTGAAGGCTACGGTGAACTACGAGCCCACAACCATTTATGCTGACGATGTCATCATCGCTTCTGGTGGCATAGGCTCTCTCTATGAGTACAACACCAATTCGCGTACGGTATCTGCAGATATTCACGGTATTTGTGTAGAAAAGGGCATAGAACTAGCAGATATGGAGTTTATGCAGTTTCACCCCACTGTGTTTGTCGATACGCCGTATGCGCGAAAACTTTTACTCACCGAAGCCTTAAGAGGTGAAGGTGCCCATGTGGTAGATGATGAAGGCAGACGCTTTTTATTTGACTATGATGTGCATGGAGAGTTGGCATCAAGGGATATCGTATCACGAGGGATATTTGACTACAAACGTAAAACAGGTAAGCAGGCGTATTTAGATTTTTCTATGTTTGAGGAGGAGTGGTTTGAACACCGTTTCCCTAACATTACTCGTACATTTGGTACTATAGGCTACCATTTTCCTCAAGACAAAGCGCCTATATCTCCAGCATTTCACTATGCAAATGGTGGAATAAAATGTGATACCCATGGCTGTATTCCAGGGATGGAAGGGCTGTATGTCATAGGTGAGGCAGCACGGACAGGTGTGCATGGCGCCAACCGTTTGGCATCGAACTCACTGCTTGAGGGGGTAGTTTTTGCCAAGCGCGCGGTAGACCATCTTTTGAGTAAGGGGCATAAGCAGGTTCAGACACCTAGTTTTGAGAAAGATTACGGTAATATTCTGCACAAAGAAAACGATAAAATCTATAAACAAAAACTACGTCAGGTGATGTGGGAAGATATAGGGATTATCAGGACAACCAAAGGACTTCATGAAGCAAAAAATCTCATCTATGATATGAAAAATCATGATATAGGAAGATTGCTTCAACTACGTCTCAATACAGCTTCTGCCATAGTAGATGCTGCGTTGGCACGTACGGAGTCTTTGGGGTCTCACTATATGGAATCTGAATAGATGGTATGTATAGAGATATAACACACCATGTACAACAACTAACAGCAGGAGCAACAATGCACGATCAATTACATTTAACTACCACATGGGTCGGGATACTTTCCCTTTTTATTTTCGTAGCCGCATATTATTTTATTGCAACGGAAGATAAATACCTTATCAATAAAGCCAAACCAGCACTTTTAGCAGGTACAGGTATATTTATGCTTACAGGCCTTTATTTTGCTATCAATGGACTTGATGCACATGGTCTGGAAACAGAGGTAGAGCATCTTATTGTTGAAATTGCAGGGATTTTCTTCTTCTTAATGGTCGCGATGACATACATAGAAGCGATGATAGACAGAGGTGTCTTTTCTGCCTTACGTTACAACCTTGTCTCTAAAGGGTATAGCTATAAAAAATTGTTTTGGGTCACAGGCTTACTTGCATTTTTCATCTCACCAGTTGCAGATAACCTTACTACTGCACTTATCCTTTCAACAGTGCTTCTTACTATTGATAAAGAGAATAAATTATTTTTGGTACCAGGCGCTATTAACATTGTCGTTGCTGCCAATGCAGGTGGGGCGTGGTCTCCATTTGGTGATATTACAACATTGATGGTATGGGTAGATGGTAAAGGAAGTTTTACAGAGTTTTTGTTCTTGTTCCCTGCTGCCATCACAGGGTGGGGAATTACAGCATTTTTACTTTCACGTTTTGTGCCAGCTGGAAAACCACCATTTAATGCCGATGAAAAGAAAGCTGAAATCCAAGAGGGCGGTAAACAAATTATCGGTCTTTTTGCCTTGACAATCTTTTTAGCAGTTATCTCTCACCAAGTCTTACATTTACCTGCAATGTGGGGTATGATGTTTGGTTTAGCCATTCTTAAAATGTATGTCTATAAAATCAATAGAAGTCCATCTGCTACTGAACTTAACGCTTTTTCATGGATAGCAAAAATTGAAAATGATACACTCCTCTTCTTCTTTGGTATTTTGGCAGCTGTTGGAGGACTTCACTTTTTAGGTTTCTTGGAATACTTTACCGCACTCTACAGCCAATTTGGTGCAACAGCAGTGAACATCGGAGTAGGATTTATTTCAGCGATAGTAGATAACGTACCAGTGATGTCCGCTGTTCTCAAAGCCAATCCAGACATGGGTGTAGACGCACAGTCTCAGTGGATGCTTGTAACCATGACTGCAGGGGTAGGTGGAAGCCTTATCTCTTTTGGATCCGCAGCAGGGGTAGGTGTGATGGGTAAAATGCATGGTATTTATACGTTTGCATCACATATGAAATATGCATGGACAGTGTTAATTGGATATTTAGTATCCATCACTGTGTGGTATGTACAGTTTGAAATACTTCATATTGGAGCACACCACCTCTAGTATCATATAGGTGTGTATTTGCACACCTTTGATAGTTTTGCATAAATAAGTTTTAACTGTAAAATTTATTCATACAAATATAAGGATTTTATCTATGAAACAAGTACCCATCTTAGTCTTAGACTTTGGTTCACAATACACACAACTCATCGCACGCAAATTAAGAGAGTCCGGGGTTTACTGTGAAGTTGTACCCTATAGAGAAAACATTACAGACATTAAAGCACGTAATCCACAGGGGATTATACTCTCAGGTGGCCCTGCTTCTGTGTATGCTGAAGATGCGTACAAACCAGATGAAGAGATATGGTCTTTAGGTTTACCTATTATGGGTATCTGTTATGGTATGCAACTTATGACACAACGTTATGGTGGAGAAGTGGTGGCAGCTGATCATCATGAATATGGTAAAGCAAAATTAAGCATCACTGATGCGGCAATTTTTGCAGGTATGAGTAATGATGAAACAGTATGGATGAGTCATGGAGACAGAGCAGAGAAAATACCTGAGGGATTTGAAGTCATAGGTACTTCTGAAAACTCTCCGTATGCTGCTATAGCCAATGTGGAACAAAAACTCTATGCCTTTCAGTTTCACCCAGAAGTACACCACAGTGTAGAGGGAACACAGCTTCTCAAAAACTTTGCTAAACACATTTGTGGTTGTGATAGCACATGGAATATGGGTGGCTTTGCCAAAGAAAAAATAGTACAGATAAAAGCACAAGTAGGAGATAAAAAAGTACTTTGTGGTGTGAGTGGTGGAGTTGACTCTTCAGTGGTCGCAGCTATGCTTAATGAGGCATTGCCAAAAGAGCAACTCATCTGTGTTTTTGTAGACCAAGGTCTTTTACGTAAGAATGAAGCAGAAGATGTACAGGCGATGTTTAAACTTCTTGATATTCCACTCATCACCATTGATGCGAAAAAAGAGTTTATGGCTGCTCTTGAGGGAGTATCTGACCCTGAGACAAAACGTAAAGCAATTGGTGAAAAATTCATCGAAGTCTTTGATGCAGAAGCGAAGAAACATACTGATGTTGCTTTCCTTGCTCAAGGGACGCTTTATACGGATGTGATTGAATCGGTTTCTGTGAAAGGCCCATCAAAAACTATTAAGTCTCACCACAATGTCGGGGGACTTCCTGACTGGATGACTTTTGAACTTGTTGAGCCTCTAAGAGAGATTTTTAAGGATGAGGTACGTAAGCTTGGACTTGAACTAGGACTTCCAAAAGACATGATAGGACGTCACCCTTTCCCTGGACCAGGACTCGCCATTCGTACCATGGGTGCAGTGACTGAAGATGGGCTACACCTCATACGTGAGTCAGATGCTGTCATGCAAGAAGAACTTAAAGCTACTGGCTACTACGACAAAGTATGGCAAGCCTTTACCGTACTTCTCAATGTACAGTCAGTAGGTGTCATGGGAGACAATAGAACCTATGACAACACTGTATGTATCCGCATGGTTGAGTCAGTAGATGGTATGACAGCAACTTTCGCTCATGTACCGCATGATGTCTTAGAGGGTATGAGTCGTAGAATTATCAATGAGATTGATGGGATTAACAGGGTCGTTTATGATATTTCATCTAAACCACCTGCAACTATTGAGTGGGAATAAATACTATTGAAGAGAATAGATGAAAATTAGCAAATTCAAGATAGTCTGGTTTTTGACTCTATTGCAAGTGCTTATTCCTGTTTTGGCTATCAATGGATATATTTCTGAGATATATGGTTTCTTAGGTTTTTTAATTTTTGGATTTTCTGGGCTGATTTTTGGAAGATGTCCAAATTGCCATGAGTTAATTAACACAAGTAAAAAAGGATGGTGCTCACCACATTATTTATTTCTGACGACATGTAATCATTGTGGTCAAAATACAAATAAAACTGAAATAGAATCTATCGAAATTAGAAATAAACGACTGTAAATTAAAGTATAATTTGTTAATAAAATTAAGAAGAGTAAATCAAACTAGCTTTAATAATATTTTAACACTAATCTATATATAATAGAATTAAACTATATAGATAGGAGTTTATTATGACTATAGGTGTATCTGAACTACAAAAAAATATAAGCATTATAAGAAACCTTAAAGAGACGCTGCATGTGATAGATAAGAAGACCAATGAACTTTTGGCAACTATCATCCCTAATAAACAGAACAATGAAGAAGAGTTAAGTCTTACAGATAGACTGGCGGGTTCTATGGCAAATGGTATTGTTGTTGATGACTTGGACGCAGCTATAAAGCAAGCGTATCATGATGAGATGATGGGAAAATATGGACATTTGAATGCAGAGTAGGGTTTTACTCGATACTAATATTATCATTAGATTTTTGGTCAATGACCATGCAGAGCATTATACGGTTACTAAAAAGTTTTTTTATGCTTTGGAAACTGGTGATAAAAAAGCTATGCTACTAGATATTATTGTCGGCGAGATAATCTATGTGCTAAAAAGTGTATATAAGCATAAAAAAAGCTATATTGTTGAGCAGTTGAAGCTGATACTTTCTTATGAACATTTGTATCTTGAGAACAAAGTGATTGTCTTAGAATCATTAGAAATTTATATGAAAAAAAACATAGATTTTGCTGATGCTATACTCTGTGCAAAGAAAAATTTAGAGGGCTACAAAGTCATGAGTTTTGACAAGGATGTGAAAAAATGTTAAAAAACACAACAAAAAGGAAATACTATGTGTATACCTCAGTATTATAAGTATCTGTTTTTAGCCATTATCGTAGGGACATTAGTCATATTGGCTGTCTTTTACGATAGGGTATTTTATTTTGTGCCTGCTTTAGTGTTTGCTATTGTGTGGAGTCGTGTTCGTTGTGTCAAGTGTCATGAGCCTATGCTAAAAGATAAAAATGGGTGGTATATTTTTACGATGCGAAGTACATGTCGTCACTGTGGACAAGATACACTACTTTGTGAAGTAGAATCTGATGAGGTTACCAAAACCCGTCTAAAATAAACGATAAGTGTACCTAAGTGCCCCAATAACGAAATAGAAAAATAACCAAACAAGAGGAAGTAGCGTATAATACAGTAAAAGAAGAACGAAAGAGTCACTTTTTGTTATCACCCATCAGGTGACACTTTCGTCCAAGGATAAAAGTAT
>Ga0256829_1000904_pt1 | contig 26282 bp, 23 predicted proteins | sample 131447metaG_FD_185979 | JGI IMG/M metagenome (GOLD analysis project Ga0256829, IMG submission 185979) | Hydrothermal vent microbial communities from Lau Basin, Pacific Ocean - 131-447 | ecosystem: Environmental > Aquatic > Marine > Hydrothermal vents | place: Pacific Ocean: Lau Basin | collected... | reverse complement strand
TGTTTTTCGGTAATTATCCATCACGCTGCCGTCCGCATCAATAACAACAAGCGAATTAAAATACTCCTCTTTGGCTTTTTCAAAATAACTCACTAACAGCACTACATGTAACTCTTTTGCCAAGTTTGAAAAATGTTGTAGCAGTTCGTTGTTTTTCAAAGGTTTTGCCCACGCAAAATATTTTTCATCCATATCTTTACAAAAGTAAAGTGTCTCAAAAAGTTCAGGTAAAAGTATGATATTTGCACCACTCTTTGCAGCCTCACGAACAAACATCTCAGCCTTTGCAATATTTGCTTTTTTATCTTCACTCATACTCATCTGAATTGCAGCTACTTTTACAATATTACTTTGCTTAAACATTTATTGCAACCTTGTTTCGTCCGCTTTCTTTAGCAATGTAAAGTGCTTTGTCTGCATTATTAATGACATCTTCAATATCAGAGAATTTGTTACTATCTGCTGTTGCTACCCCTAAACTGATAGTAAAACAAAGTTCTTTCTCATCTGCAATAACTACACGAAGATTTTCTACTCTTTTTCTTAATTTTTCAGCAATAACCATTGCACCGTCTTGCTCTGTTTGAGGAAGTAAAATAACAAACTCCTCTCCTCCCCATCGGCTCACTATATCACTCTCTCGTTTATCATATTTGAGCACTTTCGCTAGTGCAATAATTACTTCATCACCTATTGTATGCCCATAAGTATCGTTAATACGTTTAAACTTATCAATATCAACCATAATGACAGAATAGACAAGCCCGCTGCGTTTGGCAAGTTTGACAACAGTCGTTGCTAGTTCACCAAAATATCGACGATTGTAAAGATGAGTCATCGGGTCAGTTGAAGCGAGTCGCTCTAACTCTTTACGATAATAGACCTCTTTTGTGATGTCAATAAACGACCAAAGTATCAAAAGTTCTTGAGGATTTTTATTGATAGGGTTTCCCTCAAGTTTTACCCAAAAAAGTGTGCCGTCTTTTTTCTTGTACTCTAACTCTTCACTTTTTATGATGCCTTCTTTTGTTTGTACAAAATATTGACGATACTCTTCAAATTTTTCTATACTAGGTGTCAGTGTCGCTGTTTGTTTGCCTAAAATCTCATCACTACTATATCCAAAGAGTTTGGTAAATTTTTTATTGACTCGTACAATCACTCTGTCTTTATTGACCACCATCTGTGGAATTGCATTGAGTTCAAAGAGCAAATTATCATCAAATATAATCTCTTCATAAGCTTTGATTTCACTTTTTGAAAGCTCTATTTTCATCATAATTCCTTTATACTCATAGCAATACTCACTCCCACTAAAACAGACGCTATGAAAAATTTTAAAAGTTTTTCGTTACTTATTTTTTTTGTAATTGCATGAGCTGTTATACCACCAAGCATAGCGGCAATACCTACAATACCAAGCAAAACCCAATCCATTTGTACAAATGTTACATAGCTAGCAAACCCACTAAAACTTACAAAGGGAATAAGGACACTTGTCAAAGATATACTTTTTTTTGTATCAATCCCCAGCAACATAAACAAGGGAAGAGAAACAGCACCTCCACCTACACCAAGCAGCCCACCTATAAAAGCGATAAAAGATATTATGCTACCAATAAGAAAACGGGAATGTTGCTGTTTTGATGTTTGATAATGTAAGTGTGTAAACATCATTACAACACTTAAAAATATAAATAACAGGAGCAGAATTTGTACAACATTTTTCGAGATAAATACTGTAGTATGTGCCCCAAGGTAAGCGAACACAATGCTCACTATTAAATACGGTAATATCTCAACAAACGAAAGCACACCGCTTTTTAAATTTTTTATGGTTATGGAGAGTGTTGTAATACCATTAACAAAAAGCCCTACAGCTTTTGCGAAGTTAAACTCCACGCCAAGCAGACTTAGTGCCGGAATAAGTACAAGTGATGAACCAAGCCCTATCACTCCAAAAAGTGTAGAGAAGACAAATGTTAAACTGAAATAAAGGAGATAATCCACGACGATTCTATTTGCGTTTACTTATATAGTCCAATAATACTTCACTTGCACCTATCACACCGCTTGATGCAGCATGTTTGACGATACGAATCAAAGAGATAAGCTCTTCATTACTAATACCGACATCATCGCTGAGTCTTGCAAATGCACTCGTACAGGCATCATCTTTGAGTGCCAAAGAGGCTGCAAGAAAAACAAGTACAGATGTTTTCATATCTAACGCGTTATCTTCGCTTTTTATACTTTGATTACAACTAAGACCATGGTCAACTAAAAGTGAAGGAGCCGTTTTATGTGCCTGTTTCATCGCAGGAGACATATACTTCTCTCCTATTGCATCTTTCATCATTTGATAGACTTCATCTGCTGTTGGTTTTTTCATAATTTTTCCTTTATAAAATCTTGTGCCGGTACAGAAAAACAATAGCCTTGTGAAAACTCTATACCTGTCTCTTTAACAACTTTTTGGATTGCTTCATTTTCTACAAATTCAGCGACAACATCTATATTCATTGAAGAGGCAAATTCACTAATTGCTTTGACAATTTTATAACTTTTTTCACTTTCATCTAGGTTTTTAATATATTTTCCATCTATTTTAATGAAATCTACATCGAGTTCGCTAATACGTTCAAAGTTTGAGTATTCCACACCAAAATCATCAATAGAGAGTTTAAATCCAGCCTCTTTAAGCTCTTTTAGCTGAATAATGCTGTTTTTTGCTCCGGATGCACTCACCCCTTCAAGAATTTCTAAAATAATCTGTTCTGGCTTGAGATGGTAAAAAGCCAATTTTTCTAGCAAATACCCTTTGAGATTTTTACTATGCAGGTCATCTTCTGTGATATTTATGGAGATTGCTATATTATCTGCCTGTTGGGTGAGATATGCAAAACTTTTATCTATCATGATTTTTGTGATTTCAGTAAGAAATCCACTATTTTTAGCAATTTCAATAAAATAATAAGGTGAATAAATTTTACCATCAACTTCAAGACGGGCTAAAGCTTCATATTTAATAATTTCACCTGTTTTATTGTTACGAATTCCTTGAAAATAGGGAATAATCCGTGCATCTTGCTGTGCAAATATTGCATCATAAAGGTATGCATTGAATTTTATAAACTCATTATTTACATCTTGTTCTTTGTAATAAATATATGGTTTATATGGCTCACATTTTGCCTGTTTAATACCAAGACTTAATTTTCTCAAAGGATCATGCTCTGAGCCATATACCACTGAAAAACTAAATGAAATTCTAATGCTAATATCACCTTTACTTACATGTAAAGGATCATCATTAAAATGGTGATTTATGTCTGCTATATCATCACTGACTTCATCTGATATAAAAATAAATTCATCAGAATCAATTCGGTAAATTTTTCTCTCTAAAATTGTTTCTAATCTAATAACACTCAATTTTAATATTTTATCACCTATACTAAAACCATAGGTGGCATTAATTTGGCTAAAATTTTTAATGTTGAGCATTACAAGCTCTTTACCTTTATAAAGTGCATCATCTGCTAAAAATTTCGCTTTTGAATAGCATTGGACAAGGTTGTCATGATAGATTAAAGAGAAATTTTTATCTGTCTCTTCTTTGACTCTTTTACTTAAAGAATCTATTAAATTTCGATTTACAAAATTTACTTTAAACCCAAAAAATGCCATAAGAAGAAAAAGTATGCCCATAAGAGCAGTAAGCAGTTGAAGTAAAATTTCTTTAACTTCAAGATGTTGCTTATCTTTGATAAATACAAAATAATGTCCTATAACATCATTATTTACACCAAACATATCAACTTTTGTTACAAAATAATGATGAATGAAACTGTTCAAATTTGTTTCATGATTTTCTTCATCTCTTATGAAGTAGTTTATACCCTTTTCTTCTAAGATTTTTTTAACATCTTTATTAAGATTCAGTGTTGAAATATTATAACCATCAATAAAAACTTTTGAAAATGGATGACTCAACTGCTTTGTAAATTCTTTTTCAATAACTAAAGCGGAGTAAATTTCATCTTCCCTCAAGCCTCTAGCAATAGAATTGAAATGGTTAATGACCTCTACAACACCTAAAAACTTATGTTTTTTATCATAAATAGGCATTATGCCTTTAAAAGTAATGTCAAATAATCCTACACTTATAAAACTTGTAGAATGAGGGTTTTTATAGAGTGCCTTTAAATCAGCTCTATGATTGAGAATATTTTCTCCTACAAGTTTGCTATTTTTATCTACCCACGACAAATATCTATTAACACCATTTTCATCGACAACATGAAGCCATAGATGCTTATATGCCTTAAATTTATTGACCAAACTAAATACATTACCATCATAGAGTTTTTCATACTCTTTGTTTTTCATAATATCAATGAGTTTTTTATCAATTGCTAATCTTTGAGCAATACTAAATGTAGTCAATTTTTTTGTATGAATGAGGAGTTGCACTTCATTATGAATTGCATTTACATAGTTAGTTTCACTCTTTTGTATATATTGTGTTTGAATATAGAAGTAAGCAATAAAAGAGAGTAGAAAAAGTAGTACGAAAAGAGTTAAAATTTTAGGGAGTTTCATTACATAATTAATTATTTTCATTCATCCTCCCCTTTTTCTTCAGTAAATTGTATCACTTATATTATAAAGCATTTATTAATTACTTTTCTCTGTAATACTGAAAAAATATGGAGAATACTCTTTAAATGCAGCTACTTTTACAACTACCCTCTGCCGGTTACTTCTAAAAGATGATAACCAAATTGTGTTTGAATCGGTCCATATACCACGCCGACATCACCGCTAAATACTGCCTTATCAAATTCAGGTACCATTTGTCCTGGACCAAATTGCCCTAAATCTCCACCATTTCTTGATGAAGGACATGTTGAATTTGCTTTTGCCACCTCAGAGAAATCCGCTCCGTTTTCTATTTCTGTTTTTAATTCATTACACTTTTCTTCACTATCTACAAGTATATGTCTCGCTGTTGCCCATGCCATATTTATTCCTTAATTTTATTTTACAAAATTTTACTCTATTTTTACTTATGATTTACAATAGTTATAACTTACATGTAGAAAATATTTGTGTTTTTCGCAAGCAAGGTTTTAACCTTGCCTTTTAGGCTTTTAAAACATGAAACCAGGGTTGCAAAAAATATACCCATATTATAAAACTACAATTAAATTATCATACTGTTATTAACTACTTTTACCTATAATGCTAAAAAAATATGGAGAGAAAATATGAAAAATATCCTTTTAGCCCTTCTTGTAGCATTTACATTTATTGGCTGTAACTCAAAATCAGATGAAAATAAAAACATAGTGCCAAAACTTGTTGTTGGAAAAAGTTTGGCAGATTTACACTTAAAAGACCAGTTTGGTAAAGAACACTCTTTAAATGCAGATACTTACAAAGTAATTTTTGCTTTTGCCAAAGCACCGGCACATACATGTAATGATTTTTTTAATACACAAAAACCGACATACCTGCAAGAGCATCATGTACAGTTTGTAGCAGATGTGAGTGCGGCACCTTCACTTATTAGAAGTTTATTTATTATGCCGGGACTCAAAAAGTTTAAACACATAGTATTACTTTTAGATGATAAAAACCTTGCAGCACCTTATAGAAAAGGTATTGACACGACAAAAATTGTTATTGTCACTCTCTTAAATAAAAAGATCACAGATATCAAAACAATCACTACGACAAAAGAACTAAAAAAAGCTGTCGAGGATGATTCAGCTATGTCATACATTGCCCCTGTCATTAATAAAGTAATGGACAGTGTAGATAAAGCTACAAAATAGACGCTATAGACTCAAAAATATAATCAGGTGTAATTCCAAAAGATAAATCTATTTTGGAAAACTTCCCTGTTTTTACAAGAGCCGCTTTGATGCCGGCTTCTTGTGCTCCTTTAATATCACTCTCTATATCATCCCCTATCATAACACATACATCCGGCTTTACATGTAAACTTGCACAGGCCAAATGATAAAATTCTGCACTCGGTTTTCCAATAAGTGATGCTTTTTGTCCGCTAGCATACTCAAGAGCACTCACAAAACAGCCGGCATCCATACTCAGTTCGTTATCGGTATCTTTAAAATACCTATTTTTTGCAATCGCAAGCAATGAAGCACCATCCATAAGTTTACGAAATGCAGAGTTTAGATTTTTATAAGAAAAATTTTCCTGAGCATCACCAACAACAATATATTTTTTATCATAGTATTTTAACTCATCAAAAAAAGAAAGAGCATCATCTGTAAGTAAAAATTCTGCATAACTCTTCTCTTGTTGCAAAAACATTTTTGTAACATCAAGAGCTGTTATGATTTCATCACTTGTAATGTCAAAACCCATTTTTTGCAATTTTTCAACAACCTGTGTAGAAGTTTTCTGAGTTGTATTTGTCAAAAAACGGACAGAGTAATATTTCTTCATCTCTTTTACTGCTTCAACAGCACCTTGTATAGGCTCATCACCTACATATAATACACCGCCAATATCGCATAATACTGCTTTTATAGATTTATCAAACATAACTTCTCCTATTATATTCAGTCACTAAAGCTTTGCCTAACGGCAAGAGAAACCATTTTGGCTTCTTAAAAAATTGAAACTTCTATTTCTGTTGTAAAAAGCACTAAGGCTTTTATTTTAATTCTAATAGTACCGTATCTCTTCTTGTAACATCAACACGTCTGCAGGCATTCTCAAATGCTCCGCCTTCGCCTATCAAAATACACTTATGTTTTGCTCGTGTAATGGCCGTATAAATTAACTTTGTATTGTGCATAATGTAGTGTGTAAAACTCATAGGAATAACAACAATGTCATACTCCATACCCTGCACTTTATGAATAGTAAGTGCATACGAAAGCATCAAATGCGATTTCAACTCTTCATATTCATAGCGTACTATCACATCTTCATTGGGGTAAAAGACAAAAACCTGTTCTTCCTCCTCATCTATCTTAAAAAGAAGCCCGCTCATTCCGTTAAAAATTCTTCGCTCACATGACTCTTCGCCCTCTTTAAAACCCTCTGTACTCCATGAAGTCATATTTTCATTTTTAGTATGCACTACTTTATCCATCAGACGAAATTCCAATTCTCCGCGTTTTACACACTTTTTCGGATTAGGATTGCAATATTCTTGCAGCACTTTATTAAGATTTGTTGTTCCTAAAATGCCACCTTTCATAGGAGTAATCACCTGAAAATAGTTCAAATACTCTTTAATCTGCTTATTGTTAAGTCGATATCTTGCTTTTTCAATTGAGTCAACGACCTTATGGATTATTTCAACTATTATTTGTCTAGAATTCTCTTCTCTAAGGTTTTTAAGCTCATCCGCTGAGAGCTGATTTTTCAGGGCATAATAATTTTGTATGCTAACATCAATAAACTCAAAATCTTCATACTTTTGCCTATACTGGGGAAGCTCTGCCTGACGGATTTGATTTGCTATAAGCGTAATCGCCTGATCTTCACTTTGCCTATATATTTGTGTCAATTTTACCGTAGGAGCAAGGTCTAGTGCCAAAACATCACTGAGCACATTTCCCGCACCAATTGGAGGAAGTTGTGCATCATCACCGACAATAATCACAATCGCTTTTTTTGAAATTTTACGCATTAGCCTTGCAAACAAAGAAGAGTTAATCATAGAAGCTTCATCAATCAGCACCACAGCATAAGGAAATATATCATTTTGTTCATGTTTAACTAAAAGTGATTGAATCGTTGCACTTTCATAACCCGTTGTATCACTAATTCTTTGAGAAGCTATGCCACTTAATGCACAGGTTATAATCTCTTTTGTATCATAACGGGTATTGAGCAGTTCAAGAATTGTTTTTGATGTGGTACTCTTTCCTGTTCCTGCATAACCAACCAAAAAAAGAAGTGATGCCCCATTGTTTATCATTTCAACGGCATATTTTTGCTGTTCACCAAGCTTTAAAGAACTCTCTGCTAAAAATTCATCTAAATTTTTAACAAATCCGCCGCTATTAAGTTTTGCACGTGCCGAAAAATCATCAAATAAAAACTTCTCAGCATCATACAGCCTAGCAGGGGAAACCCGCTCATTTTTCATAATTACTATACTTTGTTCAGCAACTCTTTCAATCAAAGCTGCCTCATAAAGATTTTGCATATTTACAAACCCAAGAAGCTCATCAAGACCACTAAAAAGCACCTCTTTTGCTATGCAAGAGTTCCCCTGTGCTTCACAATAATTTAAAAGCACATAATCCATAGCCGAACTAATACGCTTTTCATTTTCTACTTCTATACCCATTTTCAGTGCGAGTTCATCAGCACGCTTAAAACCTATAGAATTAATATTTGTCAGTATATAAGGGTTGTCTTTGATTTTTGTGCAGGGTTCATCCACATCTTTCATCGCTGTTGCAATGGTAGTCAAAAGTGCCGGAGTCACATCATATGGTGTTAAAAATTCACCAAGACGACGCATTGAGCGAAACTGTTTCCAAGAAGCCTGAATTTTTTTCAGACGCTTCTCTTTTATGCCTTTAAAATCAAGTAGTTTTTTAATGTCATTATCGAGAATATTGACAAGTTCTTCTGCACCAAAATGTTCTATCAACTCAGCTGAGAGTTTTTTTGTAAAACCTTTTATGATTTTATTTAGAAAGAAAAAAAGCTCATTTTGATTCACTTTAAGTGTCTCAAACTTAAAAGTTTTCCCATACTTTTTATGTTCAACCCATTCACCCTCAAGTGTAATAGCCGAGCCTTTAATATTTTGAACATCACTCTCAAAATAAGTACCGCTAATTTTTTCACCACTTTTTAAAACAGCAATGAAAAACCCCTCAGACTCAAAAAGAATTCTGTCTATCTGTCCTATGAGTGTCATATATTATCTTTTGGAGTATAAATATAATCTTTGACATAACTAGCATTTAACCAAAAACAATGTTTTGTATATTCTGTATTACCTGTTAAAATATCATGAATAGGTAATACAGAAGTGTCCTGAGAATTTCTTGCATGAGGACGAACATGTGCTACATAACTAAATTTTTTATTTGGAAAATTTGTATAACGGATTTGTTTTTTGTTTTTATCTTCTTTGATATATTTAACAATTTTTCCACTCTGCACTACATTTCTAGTTTTATTCCAAACTTTTTCAACCTCTAGTATCTCTTTATAAGGCATATTCCAAAATTTTACTTTTTTTAAAACTAAAATTTCACCTTCAAATTGAAAAAATACAAAGAAAAATTTCTGTTCTAAAAGAGCTTTCATGGTTGAAGTATCCCATATTTCTTGAACAAGTTCCCTGTACTCAAATTTTGGAAATGAAATATCCTCTTTTGGGATGCCATTTTGTTTCAGCCGAACAGTCTTTACAATAATGTCCGCTTTTGCAAATTCTTCTATCTCCTTTTCTAAAGATATTCCTAAAATAGCTTTTGTAATATTTGCATAAAAATTTTTTGATTGTTGATTGAGTTTTAATGAAAGTTGTTCTGTAATGTCATCAATACTTTTATTGTAATATTGATAGAATTTTGACAAAACAAGTTCTTCAATAGTTTGCTTTTGTACGGCTTGAAGAGAAGGAATTAATTTTCCATACTCCAATTGCTTTTTTGAGATTGTTGCAATAATATGATTCATATATCCTTGTTTTAGTGAATAAGCTCTTTGTTTTGCTTTTTCCTTACTATAAGGTTGTTCTCGAAAATTCCCACCTTTTGCACCTTTAGTACATGCCGCTAAATAAAAAGTGTCTCCCTCTGAAAGTTCATGCGCTTTTCCCTCTAGAATTTTAGCTTGAATTATTTGCCAATCTTTTTTAATTATTTCTAAGTCAAGTTCTGGAAAATTCCATATATTTACAAATTTAATTACATAATCAAAAAGACTTTTCTCTTTTTCATATAAATAAAATAGTAAAAGTAAATGAGCATTTTTTTTCCAAAATGAGCTATTATAAAAATTTTGATTAACAACTTCCATATAGTTAATTATATTTAGAACTAAACGTTCTTTTGCACGATATGTATTATTTTTAAGCTTTTTGAGTGGTGTTACTTTTAATTCTAACCCTGCTTCTACAAAATCAGCTTGTGCATCAGAATTTGGTTCATATAAAAAATAAAGTTTTTCTATAAATTTACCAAATCCACCCTTGTCTCTTTTATTTTCTAATTCTTGGATATCACAACAGTTACCAAGTGACTTTCCTTGCAATTTCTTTCCAAATGCTAAAATAGATTCTTGAGAATAAATATCATAAGGTAATTCATGCATTTATATCTCTTTCAATAACTCAAAAGCTAATTTTTCAACTACACCGACAACCAAAGCATTACCCATCAAAAAAGCTCTTTTTGAAGCACTTACACCAAAAGTGTGATTATCAGGAAACATGTTCAATCTTTCAAGTTCAACCGGTGTTAATCTTCTATACCTTCCATTAATACAAACAACATGTTTAAAACGTGAAGCACTAGCTCCTCCCTCCCCAGTAATAATAGTTCTAGAAGGCTTATGCAAACAATCTGGAAAACTCATTTTCCCTTCACTATAAGTGTATTTATGACCTGTTGTCTTATTAATCCGTTCAATAGATTTTGAGCCTTTATGAAATTTCCATTTTTCTAAAGCATTCTCATCAATATAAAATTCTTTACCAATTTCGTTTTCATCTTGTAGGATATCCCCAAGTGTAATAATATTACCACCAAAATCTGCTTCATATTTTGTCGTATAATATTGACCATTAATCATATATCCAGCTTCTAAAAAAGCATTATTTTTCGGTGTTTTTTTATTGAAATTTTCTGTAATATCAACCAAATTATCATTAAGAGTAGCGGAAATAATATCTTCTTTTTTTATCTTTTTTATAGGGAATGCCTTTGCAAACAAGCCTGTCGTTTCTAAAATTTTATATATTTCATTCTGTCTAAGATTGTTATATAGCTTTGTTCCTGCTTTGTATGCCATTATGAAAACCCGTTTTCTTCTTTGGGGCATACCATATTCACTAGCATTAATGACACGCCATTCCACGGCATAGCCTAAAGAATTCAAAGAAGATAAAATAATCGCAAAATCCCTTCCTCTTTGAGAAGCGGGAGATTTTAAAAGTCTGTCTACATTTTCCAGCATTAGATATTTTGGTGCATCATCAGCTTTTTGCTCTAAAATCCTATAAATTTCCCACCAAAGTACCCCTTTTTTTCCAATAATTCCATGAGAATTTTTCAATGTACTTGCCACAGAATAATCTTGGCAGGGAAAGCCTCCAACAAGTAACTCATGCTTCGGAATAATATCTGCATCTACACAAGATATATCTTCATTGCAATGATTTTCATAACCAAATCTCTCACAATATATGTCTGAAGCATGCTGCATTTTTGTGGAAGGTTCCCATTGATTACTCCACACTACTTCATATGTTTTATTCTCATGTTTGGCAGATTCAACACCCAATCTAAACCCACCGACACCGGCAAAAAGTTCAACTGTTCTAATTCTATTTAATTTTGGCACTTTCATTTTGAACTCCGAGTAATTTAATGAAATTATAATGCCTATTTTTTTTCAAATCTAACAAATATATGACAGTTTGCAATACTATTTCGTCACTATCGCAAAACTCTGCTCTAAAATTTCTGTATGCTTTTTAATAAATGCATTCAAATCTTTGAGTTTTAATTTCTTGATTTTTTTCAACTCTTGTTCAGAATGATTAAGAGGAAATCCTTTATAATAGTCCATAAAAGTGCGTTGGAGTCTTTGGCTCATTGTCTCTACTCTTAGCGGTTCGCTTCCGAGTAAAAATTTCTTTGTCTGATCAAGTTCATCTTCTGTAACGCCGTCTTTTACAAATTTTGAAATGACTTGAATAACTGTTTTCTTCGCTTCATCCATAGTCTCAATCTTTGTTTGTAAATAGCCAGTCAAATAAGAGCTTGATTTACTTACATGTACATGGGCATACGCAGAATAGGCAAGCCCACGTTTTACGCGAATTTCTTCCATTAAACGACTACCAAAACCACCTGTTCCAAGTATAAAAGTTGCCACTCTGGCTTTATAATAATCTGCATCATTTACAGCCATATTATAGGGTGAACCAAAATAAATATATGCCTGCTTTGTATCTCTTTTTAAGATGCTATCTTTTGGTTTATCGTTAGCCGTGAAATGTTCTAATGGCTCACTTTTTCCCTTTGGAAGCGTATTTAGAACCTTTGCAATATTTTTCTTCACCATAGCAAGATTAGCATCCCCGCCAACAACTACTATAGCACGAGAAAGAACCAAATGCTCTTTTATAAAAGCTTTTACATCATCAAGAGTAATGCTTTTTACACTCTGTACTGTGCCGGATGAGGGCTGAGCCAAAGGTGTGTTAGAAAACAACAACTTTTTCAATTCATTAGAAGCCACATAATCAAAATCATTCTCTTTACGACTGAGCGAGCCTATCGTCATTGTTTGTACCTTGCTAAGTGATGAATCACTATAGTTCGGATCTTGTAAAAGCTGGCTCAAAAATTTACTTGCATTAGCAAATTCATCTTTGAGCGAACTTGTCTCAAGTACAAAAGTTTCTGTTCCTGTACTTGCTGAAATATGAATAGCACGAGACTCAAGCTTATCAGCAAAGCCGTTTGAACCTAATTTTTTTGTACCTTCATTTAAAATTTTTGCACAAAATTTTGCAAGACCTGCTTTTTTTGTATCAGTTATGCTTCCACTATTTGTAAAAACGATTTGTGTATTAACAAGAGGAAGTCTTGCGTCTTGTTCAAATATAAGAGGAACTTTGATTCCCTTAATTTCAATACTATCTATTTGTGCTGCCATTATAATTTGTCCTATCATTAAAAGTGCTAATGCTATTTTTTTCATTTATTTAAATATCTCTAATGTTTCATATGCTGTATTTCTTACAGCTGGTGTTTCACCTATATCTCTTATAAGGTGTACCATTTCATCTTTTGCCATGTGATACGCGGCACCTGCAGAGCTTACGACATTCTCTTCCATCATTGTAGAACCCAAATCATTTGCTCCAAAACGCAGTGCCATCTGACCAATATAAGGTCCTTGTGTCACCCATGAGCTTTGAATATTTGGCACATTGTCAAGATAAAGTCTTGCCACTGCCAAAAGTCTCAGGTAACGATTGGATGAAGGTTTTTCCATATCTGGAATTTGTGCTAAAAGCTCTGTATTTTTCCCTTGAAAACTCCACATAATAAAAGCACGAAAACCGCCTGTTTCATCCTGCAAGTTTCTCACCATATCAAAATGGTCTATGATGTCCTCATCACTTTCAACCGTACCATACATCATAGTTGCCGTTGACATAATATCAAGCTTGTGTGCCTGACGATGGACATCTACCCATACTTCAGAATCTATTTTTTTGGGTGCAATAATATCACGCACCTTGTCTGAGAGTATTTCAGCTCCCGCACCCGGTATGGAAGCCAAACCTTTTGCTTTTAGACGCGTTAAAACTTCTTGAATACTGATACGCGAAACTTTGGCTATAAAATCCAACTCAATAGAGCTAAATCCGTGAATGGTAATTGTCGGATATTTTTGGTGAATATGCTCCACCAAGTCTTCATACCACTCAATTTTGAGTTTTGGATGCACACCGCCTTGAAAAAGTATCTGTGTACCACCAATTTCAAGGAGCTCATCTATTTTTGCATCTATTTCATCAAATGTTAAAACATAAGCATCTGCATCTTTTTCATGCCTGTAAAATGCACAAAACTTACAATCAACCCAACAAATGTTTGTATAGTTAATATTTCTATCTATAACAAAAGTTGTAATGCCTTTTGGGTGCAGTTCTTTCTTTCGTTGTGTCGCCATACGACCTAGTTCTTTTAAATCAGCATTTTTAATTAAATCTAATGCTTCTTCTTTTGTTAATCTACTCATTGTATCGCTTTATTTGTTATATTATTAAGAGCATTGTTTATTTTCAATATCATCTTCTTTTTAAGCAGAGGATGCTCTTCTTTGAGCCAACTTCCATTTCTGTACGCAACCTTTACCTTTTTATCTGCATCTTTATAAACAAGAATTTTCATAGGCAAATCAAGTCCTGTTAAAATATCCAGATGCATAAGTCTTGTTCCCATTTTAGGGTTGCCAAATATTAGCAGTTTTGCCTTTCTCATCTTCATACCAACATTTTTGGCATTTGCCTGATGATTGACAACCGTAAATACTTTCAGCCCTTTTTTTGTCACTATATTCTTTATCTTTAACACAGTCTTATTCACACTGTTCGCACTCTCTTTTATGACAATGCCGCTCGAGAAAAGAGCAGCACTCAAAAGCATCATTAGTAAAATTTTTTTTATCATTTCCAACCTCTATTTTTAGAACTTATAGATTTCTTTTTTATAAAGAGTCTATAAAAAATATATAAGAAGAACATTCCAACAAACACACCAATCAGGATTTGTACCCAAGCACCTAACAATACTATTTTATGCAATATTGTCTGATGTTCTTTGTTAGTTATGTTTACATTTGCCATCTCAGCAATATGAACCATAGTAGAAACTGCCAAATCTCCTTTTGGAATATCTTGATGACATGAGAGACAAACACCGCGTCTATCTAGCTTACTTCTTTGTTCATTTGAAAGTGCTGTTGCCAAATTCCAATGATTGTCCACAGTTTGTAAAAGTGTTCCATTTTCATCTACATAACGACTCCAGTCAATGCCAAAATTATCTATTTTCGGCTTTTGCACTGTAAATTTATTAGGTATCATTCGACCATCTGCAGTTTTGAGCCCGACATTCCAATCTTTAAGTTGAGAGCTAAAAACTTTTCCGCCTTCTATACCGTAGCCCATAGCTTTTGGATTTGAATGACAACTCTCACAACTTCGTGCCTCTTTTTGCACGGTATGTGAATGTACTGCCGCCATTACAATACCCGGCAGTTTTTTCTTAGAACCCGGATGTTTATAATCAGGCATCATATAAACATGATTTTGTTGCACCGCTTTACCATCTTTTCCAATCACCGTAATCACCACCTGACAACCTGGCATTGCAGGAGAAATTCTCCCCTCACCATTTTGTACAAGAGGTGGATCTTCCCAACGTAAATAACTTCTTGTTTCTGTTACTTTTCCTGCAATAAGATGATCTTTTAATGTCCCTCTCATCTGTGCTGTTGTGCCATGCAAATCATGGTCATGTGCAGAAGCGAGCCAATCAACACTTTTTTTACCCTTAGAATAATCGACTTTAACATGACAACCATAACATTGTGGCACCCATGTATCATGACAAGTATAGCACTCCATTTTGTCATTATGTGCTGTAATTGTATCCATCGCCAAAAGACCTTTTTTCGAGATTTTCTTCTCTTTTTTCAGCTCTTTTAATGGTTTTAATTTTAGATCTTTTCCACTTGCAAGATGAACAATAACTTCATCACCTTTTCGCACAACATTTTTATATGCATTTCCACGAGCAGTTAACAAATACCCATCCTGTGGTTTATAGTGTGTGCCTTTCATTAAATACTTCGCAAGTGTTTTACTTACACCTCTTGCTTTACCTTGTGCAGGTTTCGTGTCAAACTCATCACCGTAGCCCAATGGAAGCTCCCACGGATACTTTTTCGTTGTTCCATGGCAGTCTTGACACTCTATCTCTACAGGAGCTAATGTCGCTCCGCTGATAAATCCATCGCCATGCAAATCACGAGTTGTATGACAATCTTGACACAACATTCCATATTTTCTATGCACGTCTTCTTTTAAATGAATATAATGTTTTGTATGCAGTTTTGGCTGAGCATTACCAAATTTATCAAATGTAGGGTCATAATTTGTCTCCATTAAACCTTCGTAACTCACACCAATTCTTTTTCCACGATTATGACAAGTAGAACATGTTTTAGTAGGAATACCTGTATAATTTATATCATTTACATGTACGACAGAATCACGTGATGCCTGAATTTCATGGACTAAAAGATGTCCGGCTTTATTATGAGGAATAGTTTTATCACCACCTTCATACAAACCATTATTAGAGTATGGAATATGACACGATGCACATCCAATACCTCTATAATCACCTCGTTTTTGTCTCCCTTTTCCACCTGTATGACAACGTAAACACTGATTTCTAAGGTATGTATATGCTGCAAGTTCTGGATGTGTGGTCGCTTCCTCAGCAGTGGGAGCTTTTGGTATCTCTTTATTTGCTTTTGGATAGACTTGAGGATTGAGTTTTGCCAGTTTTTGCATATATTCTTGATATACTTTTGTTCCAAGTCTGGCATGCGGATCTGATGGATTTTTCACGTCATAATTAGCCATATTATGCTTATAGCCTTCTAATCCGCCAAAACTGTAAAGTACACCGTGAATTTTTCCCTGCTCTGTCATCATTAATGAATTCATTTGAGCCGCAACTTGTTCTTTATGACACATTCCACAAGTATTTTGGTTTATCCAAGGGCTTCCCGGTGCAGGATAAAACTCTTTTGGACCTTCATGATTTAAAAAGTAATGCAGTGTTCCCTTATGGGCTTTGCTTTTATGTTTTGTCGCCGGATTTCCTCCATGACAAATAATACAGCTGTTTTGTGGGTACCCTGCTTCACTTGCTTTTTTTGCAATTGCTTTTGCCATACCGGTAGCTGGCTGGCGAATATGTTCTATGCCTCCATGGCACAGCAGACAATTGTTTGTTTTATGATAATTCACCGAAGCATACAGGCTTATAAACCCAAACGCAAGTAAAAAGAGTACCTTTTGCATTATTTATCTTTAGCTATTGCGTCTAAAACACCGTTAATAAACTTTGGAGATTGTTCTGTTCCAAAAGCTTTGGTGATTTCTACCGCTTCATTAATAACTACCGCAGAATCAAGTTCACTAAAAAGGATTTCATAGGCAGCAAGTCTAAGCGTAGCCCGTTCTATAGAGCCTAAACGTTCAAAATCCCAATCTTTGAGATGCTCACTAATTGCTTTGTCTACTTCTTCAATATGCTGCATTACACCTTCATAAAGTCCTAATGCAAAATCTTTTTGCTTATTACGGATTTTTTTCTCTTCAAGGATTTCATTAGAGTGCTCAGAAGTGTTTCCATTTCCCAAGTCATATGCGTACAAAAGGCTTACTACAGCCATACGTGCTTGTTGTCTAGTAGCCATAATTACAGTACCTCGTATAAATCTAACATTTCAATAATAACGCCCATTGCTTCAAAACCTTTGTTTCCAGCTTTTGTTCCGGCTCGCTCTATAGCTTGTTCAATAGTATCTGTTGTTAAAAGTCCAAAAGAAACTGGTTTTTGATATTTTAAGCTCATACTCGAAATTCCTTTTGTAGCTTCAGCCGCAACATAATCAAAGTGAGGTGTTGAACCACGAATAACTGCACCTAAAGCACAAACAGCATCATATTTTCCACTAGCAAGAAGTTGGTCAATTATCATAGGAAGTTCAAAAGCACCAGGGACTAAAACATGTGTCAAATCTTCACTATTTCCTCCATGACGGTCAAATGCATCTTTTGCACCTTCTACTAATCTATCTACTATAAAATGATTCCATCTTGTACTTACTATAGCAATTTTTTTGCCTTCTATTACTCTTAATTTACCTTCAATTAAGTTCATATGTTTTTCCTTTTATTTATTTTATTTCTTGGATTTTTTTAATTTTTTCTATCAAATTTTCTAATTCATCTAATTTTACCATATTTGGACCATCGCTCAAAGCTATACTTGGGTCAAAATGTGTTTCAAAGAAAAATCCATCTACACCAACGGCTGCTGCCGCACTTGCAAGATACGGCACCATAGAACTGTCTCCCCCTGTTTTACCGCCGAGTGCTCCAGGCATCTGAACTGAATGTGTTGCATCAAAAATCACCGGTGCAAATTCTCTCATTATTACAAGAGAACGCATATCGACTACAATATTTCCATACCCAAAAGAGCTACCTCTCTCGGTCAAATAAACACCATGTTTTTGTGCATTTTCATAACTTACCTCATCGCAACCGCGTGTTTTAAGTACTTTCATAACAGAGTATCGCATGTCAGGCGGATTAATAAACTGCCCTTTTTTAATATTTATCTCTTTGTTCGTATTCGCACATGCGACAAGCAAGTCTGTTTGACGGCAAAGAAACGCAGGAATTTGCAACATATCAACAACCTCGGCAACAGGGGCAACTTGAATACTTTCATGTACATCAGTCACTATTTTGTAGCCAAAATCATCTTTTACTTTTTGTAAAATTCTCAGTCCCTCCTGCATTCCAAGTCCGCGAAAAGAGTCCAAAGAAGTTCTATTTGCTTTATCAAAACTTGCTTTAAAATAAAAATCTATTGTTTCATCATTTTGATATTTTTCTAATGCTTTTGCTATTGTAAAAATATTTTCTTCACTCTCAATAACACAAGGTCCCGCTAAAAGTTTCATAATTTTTCCATTTTGTAAATTTATGTATTTTATTGTATAATCTCAGTAAGGCAAAAGAGGATTTATATCCTCTTAAGCTTAAAGCTGACTTTTAGTCGCCAAACTATGAAAGTCAGCTTTAGGTGAAACTTTTTCATAAGTTCCTCCTATACTGAGATTATTGCCCTAGCTTCTGCTAGGGACATTCGTATTATATCGTAAGCTTTTTAATCCCTACTTATCACGTGCAACCATAATCCCTGCCGCTACAATCAAGACTATCCCAAATGTCGTTACAAGCGAAGGAAAAGCATCTCCTAAAAAAAGTCCGACTATAATAGAAAAAAGAATATTTGTATAAGAGACTGCACCCACTATGCCTGCTTTTGTTTCGCCATATGCTTTGGTCATTAAAACCTGAGAAATTGTTGCAAATAAACCCATTGCCAAAACATATACCCAAACAATTCCATGAGGCATAACAAATTTTCCTAACATAAAATCAAGTTCGGGAAAATTCAAATAGGGTGAAACCAAAAAGAGTAAAACAGGACCTAACGTTCCTATAATCATGAATGAAAGCACAATTGCACGGGTATCATAGTAGGCTTTTAATTCTCTGACAGAGGTATATGCAAGTGCTGCCCCAACACCGCTGAAAATTCCAAGCAAATCATACTTTGAAAACCCTACACCACTTGGCTGTGTTATAAAAAGTATACCGATAAAACCTACAAATACCGCAATCCATGCCTTATATGATAACTTTTCATTCAAAAACATCCAAGCAAAAATCGCTGTAAATATAGGAGAAGTCTTTGAGTAGGTCATGGCATCACCCAAAGAGATATGAGCGATATTATAAAAGAATGCAAGCAAAGCTGTAAAGCCCATAAAACCTCTAAAAAAAAGTAAAAAAGGCTTGCCTCCTTTGTGCTGCATAGGCTTTTTTAGCACAGCAAATCCGACGATAATCACGCCGGCAATGTTTCTGAAAAAGACAACTTCGAGTGAACTCATACTCTGGCTTGAGAGTTTAGCAAAAGCACCCATTATTGCAAATGTAAAGCTTGCAATAAGCATATATTGCACGCCCTTATTTAAATTCTTAATTCTATTCATAAATGTAATTATAACCATTTAAGTTGTATCTAGATACTTTTATGTATAATTACTTAAATGACTATTGGTCATTTATTTTATTATTGAGGTAAAAAATGAAAAAAATCTTCATTTATATATTCACTCTCTTTTTAATATCTAATAGCTCTGCAATAACACTCCAAGAAGCCCTTGAGTATGCACAAAGCAATCCGCTTGTTAAAGCAGCAAAAAGCAAAGCTCAAAGCTACAAAAAACTTCAGGAAGCTTCAAAATCAGCTGCCTACTATCCTTCTCTTGATTTATCATATAAGGGAATTTATTTACAAGACAAACCAACAGTGAATTTTAATTTGCCTGTTACTCTTCCTGGTCTTAGCGGTGCACTGCAAATAGAACCTAAAAATCAATACAGTGGTGCATTGACACTTTCATATCCTCTTTTTACCGGTTTTGCTCTGCAATCACAGATACAGATTTCAAAATTAGAAGCAGAGAAAGCAAAACTGCAAATACTCGATACAAAACGAAATCTCTATTTAGAAATTGTTCAGGTTTATAGTGCAGGAGTAGCATTAAAACAACTTATACAATCACAAACAACGGCATTACAAAGTACACAAAAAAGTTATAAAAAAGCACAAACATTTTATAAGCTTGGCATGATTGCACCTGCACAATTATATAAATTTTCTGCTTCTCTTCATACTATTGAAGCACAGCTCATTGAGACAAAAAATCAATATAAAATTACTCTCAAACAGCTCTCATTTTTAAGTCATCATCATATTACAGGTACAGCAAAACTTCCTAAAATAGTTCCTTTAAAATTTGGTATGCTGCAAAAAATGGCTCTGCAAAAACGTCCTGATATAAAAATCCTGAGCCACATAGTCAAAGAGCAACAAACTAAAATAACATTGACAAAAAGTCAGTATTATCCAAATATTGCACTCTTTGCTAGAGCCGCATATACAGGTGATACACCAAGATTAAATGGTGATGATTATACAAACAAAAATAAAAGTGCCCTTGGTTTTGTCATTAATTACAATATATTTAATGGTTTTCAAACAAAAAATGAGCTCCAAGCAGCACAAGAAGCAAAACTCTCAAGTGAATTTATGCTTACATCATACAAAGAAAAAGTAACTTCTAAAATATACCAAGACTACCTTAGCTTTTCTTCTTATAAAAAACAACTTCAAGCTGCAAAAGCAACTGTAAAAGCGGCTAAATCTTACCAAGTATTACTACAAGCCCAATTTGAGAATCAAATAGCTGATGCAGACACCCTTAGCCGAGCTATCAGTGCATCGGCCATGGCTCGAGCACAACTAATTCAAACAAAAGCACGAATGTATCTTTTTTATGCAAAAGTACTTTTAGAAGTTAGCAACAACACCTTTTTAAACAGTTTCAATAAGGATAAAAAAAATGATTAAAAAATATGGAATGTATCTCTTTATTGCAATATTATTTGCTATAGCCTCAGTCATGATTTATGTAAAAATAAATCCAAAAAAATTACCTCAAAACCTTATTAGTGCCACAGGAAAGATTGATGGTGATTTGATTACGCTTAATACGAAATATCCTGGTCGTATACAAACAATTGCAATTAAAGACGGACAAAAAATAAAAGAAAAAGAGCTTGTAGCCATATTAGAGGGCAAAGAATATGAAAAAAAGTTAAACGCTTTAACTGCTGGTATCAATGCTGCTAAAGATGCTCTCAAAGCTATGCATAATGAGTTGCAAATCACACAGTCTGTAGTAACACTAAGTATAAAAAAAGCAAAAAAAGCTATAGAAATAAAACAAGCCCAGAATACAGAAGTACTAAGTGCCGTAAAAGCCCAAAAAGCACTCTTGCAACAAACTCAAAAAGACTACAAAAGAACGCTAACACTTTACAAACAAAAACTCATAGCTGAACAAAAAAATGAATATGCACACCTGAAACTCGTAACAGAGCAAGAAAAACTTCATTCTCTTAAAGAACAATTAAATACAGCAAACAAAGCAATAGAAGTTGCACAAGACAATTATAAAATCGCTCTTTCACAAAAGAAAAAAATCTTTGCTCTTAAAAATAATATCCAAGCAGCAAAAAATAAAATCTTAGCCCTTAAAGCGAATAAAGAAGAACTGCGGGTGGTTATTAATGAACTTACTATTAAATCACCTATAAATGGATATGTAATAGAAAAGATAGCAAATAAAGGCGAAGTTTTGGGTGCGGGTTCAGTACTTGCAACTCTTGTAAATCCTAAAAATTTATATCTTAAAGTCTTTATTGACACTATCAATAACGGAAAAATAAAAATTGGAGATAATGCTGTTATTTTTTTAGATGCATATCCAAACAAAGCCATTCAAGCAAAAGTGACTAGTATTGCTGCCAATGCAGAATTTACTCCAAAAAATGTCGCTGTAAAAAGTGACAGGATACAAAGAGTTTTTGCAATTCGTCTGCACCCTTTACATGTAAACCCGCTTTTAAAACTTGGAATTCCTGCAATTGGTGTTATTTCCATAGATGGCAAAGGTTTACCTTCGTCATTACATGATATTCCAAGTATCTAAAAATGGCAGATTTAGAAGTCCGTAATGTAACGGTAAAACATAAAAATCTTACAGCAGTATCAAATATTTCTTTTGAAGCTAACAAGGGAGAAATCATAGGCTTTATTGGAGCAGATGGGGCAGGAAAGAGTTCTTTAATGCATGCAATTGCCGGAATCATACAATTTAATGGAGAAATCAGCTACAACAAGTATGTTTATCACTCCCCCAAAGAAGCCGAAAAAATCAAAGCAGATATTTCTTTAATGCCACAGGGAATTGGGCTGGTACTATATGACACACTCAGCGTTGAAGAACATTTAGAATTTTTTGCAGATATTCGCAATATTAATAAAGATGCAAAATTTTTAGCCTACAAAGAAAAATTGTTGCATATGTCAGGGTTAAGTAATTTTACTAAGAGGGTTGCTGGCAATTTAAGCGGTGGTATGATGCAAAAACTCTCTCTTATTTGTGCACTGCTACATCGTCCAAAGCTTCTTATTTTAGATGAACCGACCACAGGTGTTGACCCGCTTAGTCGTATTGAATTGTGGGAAATTCTAGACACCATCAGAAAAGAAGAAGGAACCATCGCACTTGTCAGTACTGCATATATGCAAGAAGCCGAAAAAATGGATAAAATTGTTTTGTTTGATGAGGGAAGTATTATTGCACAGGGAACAAGTAAAACCCTTATTGATTCCATTCGCCCCTTTACATACCAAGAGATAACAGAATATAAAGAAGATATTATTACATTTGATAAACACAGTTATTCACTCACTCCACAAAAATATGAAAAAAGTGAACCCAATCTTGAAGGCCTCTTTTTTATCAATGCCCTGAAAAATAACAAAACACTCCCTATTGTCGATATTGGCCAAAGAAAAAGTAGCGATGAAATTCCTGCTATGATTATGCAAGCACATGGACTTACTAAAAGATTTGGAGACTTTATAGCAAATGATCATGTTGATATTACTCTTAAAAGCGGAGAAATACTTGGACTGCTCGGAGCAAATGGTGCCGGAAAAACGACCTTTATTAAAATGTTGTTAGGACTTTACCCTATTGACGGAGGAGAGTTGAAACTTCTTGGAAAAACTATTAAGAATGCAAATGACAGAATGGAGTTAAAAAGTAAAATAGGCTATGTCAGCCAACATTTTGCACTTTATAATGATATGACAGTTCGAGAAAATCTTCTTTATTTTGCAAATATGCATAAAATTCCTCTCTCTTCTGCCTTGCAAAGAATAAAAAGATATTCTCAAGAACTTGGATTTGATAAATATATGGATAAATTTCCAACAGAAATTCCCCTTGGAGTCAATCAAAGATTTTCCATTGCAGCGGCACTTTTACATGAGCCCGTTGTCCTTTTCTTGGATGAACCAACCTCAGGAGTTGATACGATTGCAAGGGCACAATTTTGGCAAATTTTACATAAACTCAAAAAGAAGTGGGGTATTTCAATCCTTATTACCACACACTATATGAGTGAAGCAGAATATTGTGATAAAGTAGTTTTACTTAAACAGGGTAAAAAAATAGCCGATGATACAGTTAAAAATTTACATAAGCTGCATCCTGAAGCAAAAACATTTGAAGATATTTTTTTAACCTACTTTAAAGAAAAGCAATGAAATACAATACAGTAAAAGCATATATGATAAAAGAGTTTAAAGAGCTTGTGCGAACTAAACTTATAATTCTAGTTTATCTTCTTCCAAGTATGATTGTTATTATTTTTGGATATGGAATTCGACTTGATGTTACACATGCAAGACTTATTATTATTGACAATGACAAAAGCAAAATTTCTCAGATGCTTAGTTCAAAATTTGAACATACAAAATATTTTGATACCATTGAATCAAATATGAATGAAAAGCAGGCATTAAGAAGAATCAAACAAGCAAAAACAGATGCTATACTCATTATTCCAAATTCTTTTGAAAAAAATCTTCTTAAAGGGCAAAAAAGTGAATTGGGAGTTTTTGTTGATGGTGCTTTTCCTACAAGGGGAACCACAATCCAGACCTATATAGAGGGGACAATTTTATCTTTAGTTCAAAAAGTGTTACAAGCAAAAGGCATACAACAGAAAAAACTTATTTCCATTAACAATCGTAATCTTTTTAATCAGTCTATGCGAGATGAAAATGCTATTGTTCCCGGGATTATCGGTCTAGTTTTATTGATTGCCCCAGCAATTATAGCAGCTTTACTTATTGTAAAAGAGAAGGAAAAAGGAACAATTTTTAATTTTTACGCTTCATCTTTGAGCAAAAATGAATTTTTAGCTGCAAAACTTATCCCCGTTTTTTTGTTGCATTCGCTCAATATTTTTATTCTCTTTTTAATCGCAGTCTATCTCTTTAACATTCCATTTCGGGGAAATTTTTTACTCTATTGGCTTGCGAGTGAACTCTATATACTTGTGAGTATATCTCTTGGAATGCTCATCTCAGTCATTACAAAAAAGCAAATTGTTGCCGTTGTTTTAACGATAATTATTACTGTCATTCCAGGTTTTTTATACTCAGGAATTATAATGCCAATTTCTTCTATGGATGGAGTCTCACAAGTAGAAGCACATATTTTTCCTGTGATGTATTATAATCATATTGTATATGACACCTTTCTTATTGGACAAGGATTTCACTCTCAAATAAATCTACTTTATTTACTTATTTTAATAATTTTTTCCTTTGTACTTTTTAGTGCAGGGAGAATTCTTCTTAAAAAAGAGATGAAATAATGAAAATATTTTTTATAGTTTTTAGCAAAGAAATCATCAGTTTTATGCGTTCGATAGCTCTTGTTGCTGTCATACTCTACTCTTTTACCGCAGATATATACATAGCTGGAGCAGGCATGCAAATAAGACCTCGTAATGTTGCCATAGGCTATGTTGACAACAGTGGCGGAGGTATAAGCCAAAAAATACTCTCACATTTTCATCAACCAGAATTTATCAATCCTAAAGCTTTTACATCGCAACAGGCATTAAGTGATGCTATTTTCAATAAAGAAATTTTAGTCGGGCTTATTTTCAGCTCAAATTTTGAAAAGGCTTATGTGAATGGTCATAATACCAAACTTGATGTACTCTTGGATGCAACAGCAGCAAGCCAAAGTTTTACAACCTTGTCATATTTACAAAATATAATCCTTAATTTTGAAAAAATAGATATTCCAATAACAATAAAATCACATAGACTCTTTAATCAAAATGCAGATGACCACTCTTTTATGGCGTTAGCTGAACTGCTCTCTATAATTACACTTCTTACAGTGATATTAACGGCTATGGTTTTTGTAAAAGAAAAAGAAGAAGGGACTTGGGATATTATGCTGCTAATGCCTGTGAATCCAAAGATTATTATTCTTGCTAAAAGTGCGTCGCAGGTTTTTATAGTGACCATAGGTGTAATTTTAAGCCTTGGCTTTGTTGTTTTTGGAGCGTTTGACACCCCATTAAACGGCTCTTTTTGGAGCTTTATTTTATTGACTTTATTCTATGGTTTTTCAAGTGCAGGCATCGGACTTTTTGTAGCAGCAGTCAGTAAAAATATAATGCAGGTCGCCCAGATTTCCATTGCCATTATGATGCCTCTGATTTTTTTAAGTGGGGCATGGACGCCTATTTATGCCATGCTCCCAATTTTTCAAAAACTTTCACTCATTTCTCCGCTTCGTTATTACATAGAGGGGAGTGAAAGTATATTTTACCGGGGAACTGCATTTATAGACCTGCTTCCATACTTTGGCGGTGTTATTATTTTAGGTATTATTCTTTATTGGTATGGTTTTAAAAAAATCGGCAATTTATTTTAAACTATTTACTTCCTCAGTGTATAATTCAAATAATTATTATTAAGGATATTGATGACAAATCTTATACTCTTTGCTTTTTTAGCAGGAATTTTTTACTATATTTTTAAAAGTTATAACAAATATACACAATATTCGCAAGAAGCATTTAAAAACTTTTCTGTCTCTTATGAATCGCTTAAACAAAGTGATTTAGGACTATTTGTAGCACTAGTAGCAAAAGTTGCAAAAGCAGATGGTCATGTTGACGC